>Ga0209709_10002995_pt1 | contig 14279 bp, 13 predicted proteins | sample ArcticOcean_MG_C_2_FD_187435 | JGI IMG/M metagenome (GOLD analysis project Ga0209709, IMG submission 187435) | Marine microbial communities from western Arctic Ocean - ArcticOcean_MG_CB4_136 (SPAdes) (version 2) | ecosystem: Environmental > Aquatic > Marine > Oceanic | place: Arctic Ocean... | reverse complement strand
CGTTGATGAATGAACTTTGATCTACTTTTTCAAACAAACCTTCATCACAACCAGTAATCGCTTGGTCAGGAAGTACGTCTACTACATCCCAAGTTACGTTTCCTGCTTCTACTTGTGCTTTGATTTCTCCAAGACCACCATTGTAACTTTCAACAGTAACTCCAGAACCTTTGCTCCAAGTATCAACATAAGCTTTTTGTTGACTCGCTGTATAAGCTCCACCCCAAGATACGAAAGTTATTTTTGCATATGCGTTAGACGCAATTGCTAATATCATCGTACTCAAGAAAGCAGCTTTAAGTAATTTAAACATATTTACCCTCTTAATTGATTAATTATACGTATAAGTCGTAGATTAAAACATATTGAGAAAGTGCTGTAAAATAAAAAAAGAAGAAATTAACCTAGGTCTAATGCCCTTGAATCGCTGGCCTTCCATGAGAGTTTCACAGATGTTCCTTCTTTTAAGTTTGCGCCCTTATAAGAATTTGGAACTTTTACTATAAACTGATCGTTGCCACAAACTTCAACTCTTGTTCGGATGTGGTCTCCTAAATAAATTAATTCTTTTACTTTTGCATCGAAAGAGTTTTCAAAATTACCTTCTGATGAATTAATTTCAACTCTTTCTGGTCGCAAAGATACAGTTGAGGAGTCTCCTACGGCATTAACATTTATTTTTAAAGATGTAATGTCATCACCTTTATCAGTTGTTACAACACAATTTTTTCCATTAATAGATTTTACTTTTCCTTTAAGCTGATTATTTTCACCAATAAAATTTGCAACGAACGCATTCTCAGGTTTTTCGTATAAGATATCAGGAGATGATATCTGTTGAATTTTTCCATCATTAAATACCGCAATACGATTTGACATCGTTAGTGCCTCGCTTTGATCGTGAGTTACATAGACAACTGTTATTCCTATTCGTTCATGAATATGTTTTATTTCATACTGCATCTGTTCACGGAGTTTTTTGTCGAGAGCTCCCAAAGGCTCATCCATCAATACTAACCTGGGTTCAAAAACTAAAGCTCTTGCTAAAGCAACACGTTGCTGCTGTCCACCCGATAATTGTAACGGCATACGGTTTCCAAATTCACCTAGCTCCACCATATCCAAAGCTTTTTTCACTTTATCTTGAACATCAGTTTTATTTAGTTTTCTAACTTCTAGTGGGAATGCAAGGTTTTCATTTACTGTCAAATGTGGAAACAATGCATAATTTTGAAAAACCATTCCAATTCCTCTTTTGTTGGGAGGAATTTTATTAATAGCGTCACCTTCTAGATATATTTCTCCACCCGTCGGTGTTTCAAATCCAGCTAACATCATTAATGTTGTAGTTTTTCCTGAACCAGAAGGCCCAAGCATTGTAAGAAATTCACCTTTTGGAATATCCAGATTAAGGTCTTTGACGACTAAAATTTCACCGTCATAACTTTTATCTACTTTATCAAATTTTACAAAACTATCTGAACTTGTCATAAGTTGGGAATATTAAACATTTGTGAAAATTTATTTCAAGGACTTTATCCTTTAATGTGCAATTCTCTAGATAAATTGCAGAATAATTCTGACCCATTTTCAGTGACTTTTACCGATTCACTTGCTTCTACACCCCATTCTCCAAACTGCATAACGGCAATCATATGAAAAGTAACATTAGGCTGTAAAACAGTTTTATCACCTTTTGATATATTTAGAGTTTGTTCACCCCAGTCTGGTGGATAACCAATTCCTATAGAATAACCAGTTCTAGATTCTTTTTTAATTCCATATTTATCTAATACTCCCCAAAATTTTTGAGCTACATCATCAGCGGTATTTCCAGGTTTAATTGCAGAAATTCCGGCATCAAGCGCTTCGTTTGTTGCTTTCATTGTATCTATTTTTTTCTGATTTTTCTCTCCTAGCAACACAGTTCTGGCCATAGGGCAATGATACCTTTTATGAACACCAGATATTTCAATAATAGTTGCTTCACCTTTAACAAATTTATCTTCTGTTGCAGTTAAATGTGAGGCTGATGTTCCTTTACCCGTTGGCAACAAAGTTGTAATACTTGCATAATCTCCACCGAATTCAGGGGTGCCATTAAACAAAGATTTTTGAATATCTGCTACAGCATCACACTGTCTAACACCGGGGTTGATAATATCAAAAGCTGTTTTCATTGCCTTTTCACTTATTCGAGCTGCTGCCTGCATTAATTTAATTTCTACATCAGATTTAATGACTCTTACCCAATTTACTAAGCGTTCTGCATCTTTAAATTTTGCATTTGGTAGCCCTTTTTTTATTGTTTCGTAACAAAATGCTGTAAAATAATGACTATCCATTTCAAGACCAATACTAGACTTATCCCATTTTCTATCTTTTATTATATTTACTAAATACTGATAAGGATGAAGTGGCCAAGTGTGAATATATTTTTCATCATAAGCTATAATATTTTTATGCTGTACATAGGTTTTTATGTATCCACCTCCAGCATCTTGTGCTCTGAGAAAACAAATTGGTTCATCTTCATTAATGTGAACTAAAACACATTGGGCATAATAAAAAGACCAGGCGTCATATCCTGTGAGATAATTCATGTTAGCTGGATCATGAGAAATTAATAAATCAATACCGTGTTTTTGCATTGATTCTTTTACTTTTTTTAATCTTTCTTTATATTCTTTTTTTTCAAAAAGCATTTTAGTTCCTTAAAAGTTTTCCATACCCATTTACTGGAGATTTATATCCAACAGATCTAATGGTATCCCAAATTAGAGTTTGATTGCTAGAAAAAACTGGTTTACTTATTTTTTTTTCAACTTCATCAAGAATTTCTAAAGCAGGTAATGCTGTGCATGATACAAAAAGTGCATCAGCTCCACTTGTGTCTAGGTTGATTAATGTTTCAGATAAATACTTAGGATCAATATTTGCAAAATCTGCATCTAAATCTAAGTTGAAAGTGCCAAATGAAATCACATCAATATTTTTTTTAGAAAAATATTCATAAATAGTTTTATTTACAGACTCTGGGTAAGGTGTAAAAACTGAAATTTTTTTTATATTCATTAATTTAAAAGCTTTGATGGCTGATGTGATTGGAGTTGTTACATAACAATCTGGTTTAGCTAGTTGAACTTTTTCTTTAACCTTATCCTCCCCAATAGCTATTGTTCCTGATGTACATCCATAAGCTACTGTATTAATTTTTTCACCAGGCAAAATTTTTTCAGTAATTCCCTTTATTTGATCGCGCATCTTTAAAAGATTTTCTTTAGTTAGGGGGTTTTCGTTATGGATGCGGTTTACAAATATATCTATTGGTAATTGGCTGAATATAGAATTAAAATCTTTTTCTATAGTAAGGTCAGTAGTCAGCGCAAGTAAACCAACTTTTGGGTTATATTCTTTTTTAAACTTTGGTTTTATATATTGTGATTTTATTTTCATAAAATTATTTTATTATATTGTGCTCAGGTCCGAAAGGAAATTTTGTAATATCTTCAGCGCTATTTTCCTTTATTACAAGTATATCGTGTTCTCGGTAACCTCCTGCACCTGGTTCACCTTCAGGAATTAAAATCATAGGCTCCATAGAAACAACCATGTTTGTTTCCAAAACTGTTTCTACATCTTCTCTAAGCTCAAGTTTTCCTTCTCTTCCGTAGTAATGACTTAAAACTCCAAATGAATGTCCATAACCAAATGTTCGGCACTCAAGATAACCAAGTTCAGCAAATAGTTCATTTAACTCTGATGTAATTTCAGAACACTTTGCTCCTGGTTTGATAAGTTGAATACCGCGTTTGTGAACTTTTACATTTGCTTCCCATGCTTTTAAAGACGCATCATCTGCTTCACCAACAAAAAGTGTTCTTTCTAAAGCAGTGTAATATCCAGAAATCATAGGAAAAGTATTAAGAGAAAGTATATCACCATGCTTAAGTTTTCTAGTAGTTACTGGATTGTGGGCTCCGTCTGTATTGATTCCAGACTGAAACCAAACCCACGTATCTCTTAATTCTGAATTGGGGTGGTATTTAACTATAGCTTTTTCCATGGCATCCCGAGCAACCATAGCAATATCTATTTCTGTTACTCCAACTTTAATTTCTTTTACTAACGCCTCTCCACCAATATCAGCAATTTTTGCTCCACTTGTTATTAAACTAATTTCTTCATTTGATTTGATCATTCTTTTTGACATCACAAAAGGCGAAATATCAATTAACTCAGGATTGCCTAATGCATCTTTTAAATTTTTGTATCGTTCTAAAGTTAAATGATCATTTTCAATACCTATTCTTTTTACTTTTTTTACAAGAGAGATAATTGCTTTTAAATAATTATCTCTTTCCCAGTCAGTATAAATTAAATTTTCTCCATAACACCTTCTCCAAGGTTGGCTTGCATCAATATTTGCAGAAACAACTATACTGCTTTTAGATGTAACTAAACATGCATAGGGCCTACCAAAAGAACAATATAAAAATCCTGAGTAATAAGCTATGTTCTGCATGGAGGTTAAGATTACTGCGTCTAGATTATTTTTAGAAATTATCTCTCTTAGACCTTTTAATCGAACTTCGTATTCTTTGTCTGTAAAAGGAAGTTCAGCTTTAGATCCGTTTTTTAGTTGAAAAAAATTTGGCCTTTTCATTAAAATCCTTAAATATTTGAATTAATGCCCAAAAAACTAGCATAAAAAATTCTGTAACTCTATTTTAAAATTATTGCATTATACCTCCACCTTACTTAATATGGTTATATCAAGCGATACATAACTCGTCGTAAATTACGAAAGTGGGATCGGTCGACTTTAAAATTATTTTAAAGGAGCTGGTAATGAAATTTGGATATTTTTGTAACACTACTAATTGGACAAAAAAACCTCATACTGAAATTTTAGACGAAGCCAGAGATATTTCTAAATACTGCGATACAAATAACTGGAACTCTATATGGTTCACTGAGCATCATTTTAACCATGAAGGTATGGAAACATGCCCAAACCCAATAATGATGTGCACAGATATTGCGGCAAGAACAAAACAAATAAGATTAGGGCAAGCTTGTAATACTATAACTTTTTGGAACCCAATTAGATTGGCGGAAGATATAGCAACTCTAGATCATCTTTCTAAGGGAAGAGTTGAAGTTGGGATTGGTAGAGGCGTATATGGAAGAGAGGCTGTACATCTAAATGTAGAAGCAGATTTAAAAGACCAAGCAAAAAACAAAAGATTATTTCAAGAAACTTTATTAATTATGAAAAAAGCTTGGACAGAAAAATTTTTTAACCACAAAGGAGAATTTTATGTTTACCCATCTCCAAATTATGTTTGGCAGCATGATATGAGTCCACCTAATAAAGAGACTGTAGATCTAAAAACTAATGAAATAAAAAAAATTAGTGTTATACCTCAGCCTTATCAAAAACCTCATCCTCCTATAACACAAGTTGTTGATTCGGTTAGTTCCATAGAATGGGCAGCAAAAAATGGAATTAATTGTATTATGTGGATACCAACTGTAAAAACTCTAAAAAAACGATTTGAAGTTTACAAGAATGCAAAATCTGAGACAGAAAAAAGAGATGTTCCTATGGGAGAAGGTATTACTTTAGTTAGAGATATGTTTATTGCTGAAACAATGGAAGATGCAAAAAAATTAGCAGGCGAACACATGGTAAATTATATGAAATGGGTTTGTCATTGGAGGGGGTTAGGAAATCATATGGATCCTGACGAGGAGCTGCCTGTAACTAAAGGTAAAACAGATTTATTAAATTATGAATTTTTGCATAAAAGAAATATGTTATTTGGCACTCCTGATTATGTGGCAGAAAAAATAAAAGAATTACAAACAGAGTTAAACCTTAAAGATTTGTTAGTGTGGTCTAATTTTCCAGGAGTGAAACATGAAGATGCTATGAGAAGTATAAAACTTTTTAATGAAGAGGTAATTCCCAAGATTAATTCAAGCAAACAAAATATTAAACGTGCAATCTAATATGGATTTAAAACTTAGAAAATTTTCAAAATTTGTAGATAAAACTTTCATTGAAGGTGGCAAAGCAGCTAAAGAACCTGTTTTACTAGTTTCTGTTGCGGCGGTTATTGAAAATCCCTGGTCAGAAAAAGGTTTTGTGGAAGATTTAAAACCCATAATATTAGATTTGGCACCCAAACTTGGTGATATTTTGGTTCCAGAATTAATCAAAGAAATAGGATCACCAGAAAAGATTTTAGCTTATGGAAAAGCAGGTGTTGTAGGATTGTCTGGTGAGATTGAGCATGCTTCTGCTTTTATTCATACTTTAAGATTTGGAAATAAATTTAGAGATGCTGTTGGAGGAACTTCTTATTTAAGTTTTACAAATACGCGAGGTCCTGCTGGCAGTAAAATATCTATACCAATGATGCATAAAACAGATTCGGGTTTAAGACCTTATTATTTAACGCACGAATTTACCATTCATGATGCTCCTTGCTATAATGAAATTGTAATAGCTATTGGTGGAGCATCTAGCGGACGAGCTCATGCCCGAACTGGCGATCGTTATCAAGATATGAAAGAAATGGGAATAAAAAATCCTAATTAATTTTAATCATTATGCCAAATACTTCAGATGCTTTCAAAACTTATTACAAATTTAATAAGATTAATGAAAATAATCCAATAATATTTATTCATGGGGTTGGTCTAAGTCATAGAATGTGGGATGATCAAATCATTTATTTTAGAAAGTTTAACACAATAGTTTATGATTTAATTGGTCACAATAAAACACCTTTAAATCAAAATCGAATATCTATGAAAAACTTTAATAAGCAATTGTTAAAGTTGGTTGACGAACTAAATATAAATAAATTTCATTTAGTCGGTTTTTCATTAGGGTCGCTTATTGCTAGAGACTTTGCTTCAGTACACGACGATCGACTAAAATCACTAACAATCTCTGGAACCGTATATAAAAGATCAAAGGATGAAAAAACACAGATACTTAATAGATATGAAACAATGAAACTTAAAAAAGATAATACCAAAAAAAGAGCTTTATACAGATGGTTTACAGAAGAGTTTATTAAAAAAAACCCACTTATTTATAAAAAAATCTACTCAATGTTAAGTGATACTGATCATGAAACATGGTTAAAGGTATATAAAATTTTTATAGATTATGAAGATGATGATATTCAAATAAAACAGATTAAAACTAATTCTCTTGTATTAACTGGAGAAAATGACATTGGATCAAAACCTAAAATGAGCGAAAAAATAAGTAAATTAATTATAGGAAGCCAGTTTAAAATAATAGAAAAGGGCAAGCATCTTTGCAATATAGAATGTGCAGAAAAATATAACATCACACTTAAAGAGTTTATTCAAAATAATGCCTAAGCTTAAAGAATATAAAATGTTTATTGATGGAGAGTGGATTAACTCTGAGAGTAAAAAAACATTTGAAACTTTAAATCCTGAAAATAATGAGCCTTGGGCAAAAGTCCCTGAAGCTAGTGCCAAAGATGTTGACAAAGCTGTTAAAGCTGCTCAAAAAGCATTTGAAGGTGAATGGCCAAAACTATTACCTCGTGAAAGAGCGGGGTATTTAAGAGCAATAGGAAATAAATTAAGAGAAAATGCTGAATTATTAGGAAAAATTGAAACTATCGATACTGGTAAATTATTTAGAGAAACAAAAAAACAAGCAAATTATATTGCAGAATATTATGATTACTATGCTGGCATAGCAGATAAAGTTGAGGGAACTGTATTGCCTATAGACAAACCTAACATGCAAACAATAACAACAAGAATTCCTATTGGTGTAGTTGCAGCCATTGTTCCTTGGAATTCACAAATGCTTTTAACAGCGACAAAATTAGCTCCAGCTTTGGCTATGGGGAATACAGTTGTAATTAAATCATCTGAATTGGCGCCAGCTGTTATGTTTGAGTTTGCAAAATTAATAGAAGAAACCGGAATCCCTAAAGGGGTTGTGAATGTGATTACTGGTTTTGGTGAACCATGTGGAAAAGCATTAACTACACATAATTTGGTTGAAAAAATTGCTTTTACTGGCGGACCTGAAACAGCTAGACATATAATTAAAAATTCTTCAGTAAATTTATCTGAAGTTAGCTTAGAGTTAGGTGGAAAAAGTCCTGTAGCCGTGTTTGAAGATGCTGATCAAGAAAGTGCTATAAACGGAATAATTGCCGGTATATTTGGTGCAAGTGGACAAAGCTGTATCGCGGGTTCAAGATTATATATTCAAAATAGTATTTATAATAAATTCTTAGACAAACTAACAAATAGAGCTAAAGATATAAAAATTGGAACTCCAATGGATCCTGAAACTGAAATGGGACCCATAAGCAACTTTAAACAATTAGAAATAATAGAAAAAACTATCAAGCTTACAGTTGATCAAGGTGGAAAAATTAAATGTGGTGGAAAAAGGGACACTTTTTCAAACAAAGGTTATTATTTTCCTCCGACAATAATAGAGTGTGATAATCACAACCTTCCTTCCGCCGAAAACGAACTTTTTGGTCCTGTTCTTTCTGTAATGAAATTTAATACAGAAGATGAAGTTATAAATAAAATGAATGATAACCAATATGGATTGTCGTCTGGCGTATATACAAAAGATTTAGGTCGTGGATTAAGAGTGTCTAAAGCTATTCGAGCGGGGATAACATTTGTTAATACATATAGATTAATTTCTCCATCAGCTCCTTTTGGAGGAATAAAAGATAGTGGTTATGGCAAAGAAGCTGGAATTGAATCTATTAAAGATTACACAAGAGTTAAAACAGTTTGGTTTTATACTTCTGACAAACCAACTGACGATCCATTTTCTATGCGCTAATTTACAATAAATTTAATTTAGACAATAAAAAAAACCCGCTTAATTTTACTTAAGCGGGTTTTTTTAAAGTTTAATTAAATTATACTTGTACTTAAAACTGCCAACCAATTGCTAGTCTAATAGCTTCGCTAGTCGGTTTAGCTTCAATTTTATTTTTGTTACCAGTTGCTGATTCTAGTTCAACAGATTGATATTCTGTGTCTACATATTCAAACTTAGCAAAAACTCCTGAAGTATGTATTCCTCTAACACCAACTCCCCAAGAAGCTCCCCAAATTCTATCGTTTCCGTAAGATGAGTTTCCTCCGGTTTCCAAGGTGTTAACTGTTAAGTTATGTGCACCAAGTTTAGCGTAAGCTCCCCAAGTTTCGTTTATATAATATGTAGGTTCAACGTAGACTGCGTAGTATTCAGATATTTCTGCTTTACCAGTAATATCTTGAGTATCACCTTCGCTGTTTGCATCACTTCTAGTTCTTGCACCAAGAGAAGCAGTACCTGGAATATGTTCTATTCCAAAAGTCATACCAGCTCCGGCTTCATCTCCACCAAAAGCGTATTCTACAAAAATTGATCCGAAGTCTGCATCTGATTCAATCGAGCCTGAATTTTGCTCAACGTCACCACTTGCTGTTGCGTCACCTTCTGTCTCAGTACCAGTCGTATTGAAAGTTGTCATGTTACCTACAACACCAATTCCTAATCCCCCCGCTTGTGCAGAAGCTATACTTAGAAAAAAGCCTATCGCAGATAAAAGCGCTAAAATTTTTAATCTCATATTATCTCCATCTCTTTAATTTAATTAAACTTATTACTTTTTTTCCTAAATTGTCTTACTTAATGCTCTGATATTACATTTTCCCATTATCCATGCAAGATAAAAAAGCATCATATTTACGCTAAAAAACCCAGCAAAAACAACGTAAATTCATTATTTTTTAAAAGTGTGACTAATAAACCACACAGCAAAATTCATATAGTTTAAAAGAGATTCCTTCTGTTAATACTTAAAAATATACTTTTTGTTATTTTTAGAGTTTCTTTAGATACTTTATTATTTCATAGCTCTTGTAAAATAAGATTTAAGAGTAAATAATCACAAAATTAATAATATTATTAAGAGGTAATTATGAAAAAACTACTTATAGCTGCACTAATGTCTTTGTCTTTATTGTCTACAAATACATTTGCAGAAATTAAAATGGGAATTATTTTAGGATTTACAGGTCCTATTGAATCTCTAACTCCAGCTATGGCAGCCTCAGCAGAATTGGCTTTTAAAGAAGCTTCTGATTCAGGTTCATTGCTTGGTGGAGAAACAATTAAAGCCTTAAGAGCAGACTCAACTTGTGTTGATTCAGCTGCTGCAACAACTGCCGCAGAAGGATTAATTTCACAAGGAATTGCTGCTATTATGGGAGCAGATTGTTCTGGTGTTACTGGAGCAATTGCAAGTAATGTTGCAGTACCAAAAGGTGTAGTTATGATTTCACCTTCAGCAACATCTCCAGGTCTAACAACTTTGGACGATAAAGGGTTTTTCTTCCGTACGGCTCCTTCTGATGCTCGTGGTGGACAAATTCTTGCTGACATTACTAAAGACAGAGGAATTAAAAGTGTTGCAATCACATACACTAATAATGACTATGGTAAAGGTTTAGCTGATGTTTATGAAGCAGCAGTTAAAGCTCATGGTATTAAAGTTACAGCAGTAGCAGCGCACGAAGATGGTAAAGCTGACTATAGCTCAGAAGTTGGAGTATTAGCTTCTGCAGGCGGGGATGCTGTTGCAGTGATTGGATATCTTGACCAAGGTGGTAAAGGAATTATTCAAGGATCTATAGATTCTGGTGCCTTTGATACATTTATATTATCAGATGGTATGATTGGTGATTCTCTTACAGATACTTTTGGTAAAAGTTTAAATAAATCATTTGGTTCTTTGCCAGGTTCAACAGGTAAAGGAGCAGGAGTTTTCGCTAAAGTAGCAAAAAAAGGTGGAATTGACTCTTCTGGTCCATACACTGGAGAATCTTACGACGCAGCAGCTTTAATCGTACTTGCGATGCAAGCTGGTAATTCTGCTGATCGTGGTTCAATTGCTAAGAATGTAATGGCTGTAGCTAATGGTCCGGGAACAAAAATCTATCCTGGTCAATTAAAAAAAGGTTTAGACCTTTTAGCTAAAGGAAAAGCAGTTGATTACGAAGGAGCAACTGGTGTTACTTTTACTGACGTTGGAGAAGCTGTTGGTTCTTTTTTAGAAAAAGAAGTTAAAGGCGGCAAGTTTAAAACTAAAACACAAAGATAATAATCAATTTATAAACCTCAGCGGTGAAAACTGCTGAGGTTTTTTTTATACCTAAATATTGGCAATTACTTTAGTAATTCCAAATACTGAAATAACAATAAGAAAATAAAAAACAAATTTTCTATAGGTTTCTTCCCTACTTTTAATAAAAAATTTATTTCCAATAGCTACACCTAGCGGCAAAACAATTACTAATGGGATGGTTCTATAGATAGTCGTTAAATCTACAATTCCTGCAAAAAAACTTAACATAAAAGCATAGATATCTGTTATGAAAAATAAAGCAGCTAAAGAACCTCTTATTACAGATGGCTGTATGCTGGTGACTAACAGCAAAAGAGCAACTGGCATACCCCCTAATGTTGTAAGACCATTAATTGTTCCCGAAACTATTCCAGTAAAAATTCTAACTGGATTTATATTAAGTTTTTGATTTGAGTAACCTTTCATTAAAAGTATAGAAAAGAAAATAATAATTAAACAAATTGATAAATGAGTAATATCTGGAGATAAAATTTTTAATAAATAAAGACCAATTGGAGAACCAATTATAATTCCAATCTGCATCTGAAAAACAAATTTCCAATCAATCTTATTCCAAATATAAGGAATCATAAAAATACTTACCAAAACCTCTAAAATTAAAATTATAGGGACAATTTCTATGGCTGGAAGTATGAATGAAAAGCCCGAAATACATACCGCGGAAAAACCAAAGCCATTAAACCCTCTGATTATTGAAGCTATAAATACTGTAAAAATAATTATGAATGCTTCAGTTAGACTTAACTGAAAATAAGATAAAAAATCCATTCTATTTTTTGCTTAATTTGTCTGCTCTAAAAGCAAAATAAATTATCAAAACTAAAATAGGAATACAAATTAGGTTCATGGTGTTCCAGCTAGTTAAGCTTAGCATTATTCCTGCTGATAAACTTGCTAATGCCATTATAGAGAATACAATCAAATCATTAATTCCTTGTACTCTAAATTTTTCTTCTTCTTTATAAGTTAAAATAACTAAACTTGTTCCAGATATAAATAAAAAATTCCATCCTAATCCTAAAAATATTAGAGATGCCATATAATTTGCAAATGTTTGTTCAAATAAACTTAGGATTATTGTTACGGCATAAAAAAAAACTCCTATATACATTATATTACTATGCCCAAGTTTTTTAATTAAATGTCCAGTAATTAATGATGGAAGAAACATAGCAACTAAATGAAATTGAAGAACTACACCTGTGCTTTCTAAACTCATTTTCTCCATCACATGCATACTTAAGGGTGTTGCTGTCATTAAAAATGACATTACGGCATAAGCAAATGCTGCAGCAACTATTGCTTGCAAAAATCTTGGTTGAAAAATTATTTCAGGTAATCTGCGTCCATTGTATTTGTTATTAAAGTCTATTTTTATTTTTTCATTATTTTTATAAAAAATAAAAAGTATTGCAGGCATGAACGTAAATAAGGCTAGCAAAAGATAAGAGCCTACATATAGATGATCAGGGATAAGATTTTTTGTATAATTTGCTAAAGTTATACCTAAGAAGGATGAAACGATTCCGGCTAGCATTAAAGTAGAAATAGCTTTTGGTACTTTTTCTTTCTCTACACTTTCTGCTGCTGCAAAACGATATTGATGAGCAAAAGATATACCTAAACCAAGAATTAAATGTGAAACACAAAATAAAATAAAGTTTTGTTGAACGATAGCAAAAACAGCTAATAAACAAGTCGCTGAACTTGTTAAAGCTCCAAAAATAAAACCTAATCTTCGGCCTATTTTATCCATAATTTTTGCTGCTAAAATAGTAAAAATTGCAGTACCAAGGACTGCCAAAGATGTAGGTAATGTTGATAAAGATTTTATAGAAGTAATTTGTGATCCAACAATTCCGCTTAAAAAAACTGTAATAATATTAGCTGTAAATCCAAAAACTTGGCTTAAAGCTAATATTGATAAATTTTTATTCATTTAATAATTCACTAATATTTTTATCTAATTGTGATTCAAAATTTTTATCATTTCCTGGATTGGCTGCACAATGACCGAACGGGGAGTCTATAGGTTTTAAAACTGAGTTTGGAATATATTTAGCTTCAAATTCATTATCCTTGGTTCTAAAATATAAATCTTGATTGCAAGGCATTAAAATTGTTCTTGCGCTAATAGATTTTAAAGCTTTCTTAAAATCATTATTGTAAACCGGTCCAGAGCTAATATCTGCTGCTTGCCATGTTTTAAGTTTAGTTAACAAATTATTAGCATCCCAATTTTTAGCGTGATCATCCTCCCAATCCTTCAGTAGCTCTTCTGCTGTTTGAAAACCAAATTTTTTAAAAAGCTCTTCTCTAAAAAAATCTTGAGAAAAAGCCCAGCCAGCATAAACTCTACCAAATGCTTTCAAGCCTGCAATTGGAGGTGATTTGTAATCTCCATTATTCCAATTTTTATCTGCAATAAGTGCAGCTTTAACACCTTCTAAAAAAACATGATTATGTATTGATGTTTTTGCTGAAGCACAAAAAGGTAGGATAGATTTAACCATATCAGGAAGTTGAGCTGCCCACTGGTAGGCTTGGCAACCAGCCATCGACCACCCAGTTACTAAAGCTATTTTTTTAATTTTTAGTTTTTCTGTTAATAATTTGTGTTGACAATTAATATTATCCCATAATGTTACATCAGGAAAGCGAGGACCATCTTGTGGGTCTAAACTATTGCTAGGAGAAGATGACAAACCGTTTCCAAACATATCGATTGAAATAATAAAATGTTTGTTGGGATCAATAGCTCTACCCGTTCCAAAAAAACCTTCATTTCTCTTATGGGTGCCAGTATAGAAAGTGGGCAGAACTATAACATTATCTGATGTTTTGTTTAAAGTTCCGTATGTTTTATAAGTCAACTTTGAAGATTTTAAAATTTTTCCCGAAAGGAGTTTTACATCTCCCAGATCAAAAGTCTCATAATCTTTCATTAATACAATCTAAGATATTCTTTTACTTCCCAGTCGGTAACTGCTTGGTGATAACGTTCCCATTCATCATTTTTATATGCAAGTAGTGATTTTT
>Ga0209709_10002988_pt1 | contig 14318 bp, 16 predicted proteins | sample ArcticOcean_MG_C_2_FD_187435 | JGI IMG/M metagenome (GOLD analysis project Ga0209709, IMG submission 187435) | Marine microbial communities from western Arctic Ocean - ArcticOcean_MG_CB4_136 (SPAdes) (version 2) | ecosystem: Environmental > Aquatic > Marine > Oceanic | place: Arctic Ocean... | reverse complement strand
TATAAGGATTAGGTAATGAGATATGGAAAACAAAAAAATAAAATTAACACTTTCTGGGATAGCCAAAAAGTCTATAGAAAATATTGAATTAGCAAAAACACAAAGTAAAAATTCAGTAATAATTGAAAAAAAACCCAATAGATTTTTAGGAAAAAAACCTTTTAATAAACCCACAGGATCTAGACCAATAAATAAAAAAATAGGAGAATTTAAAAGCAATTCTTCTTCTCTTACCCCAAGAAGTAATAGCTCTTTAAAACCCTCAACACCTCCAATCACTAATAGTTACGAGCGACGTAAATTGGCTGAACAAAGGGCCACTAGAAGTTTTAAAAATGAACCAGCTACAAAAGGGAAAACAGGTAAAAAAAGAGAATTAAAATTAACTGTGTCAAGAGCCTTAAGTGATCAAATAGAAACTAGAGCAAGAAGTTTGGCATCTCTTAAGAGAGCTAAACTTAAAGAAAATAGACATTTGACTAAAGAAGAAATTCAAGAAAACTTAAAACCCATAAAAAGAGACATAAATATTCCTGAAGCAATTACAGTAAGAGAATTGGCAAACAGAATGGCAGAACAGTCAAGCAATGTAATAAAACATTTACATGGAATGGGGGTTACAGTTACTATTAATCAAAACCTTGCAGCAGATACAGCCGAATATTTAGTTAAAGAATTTGGACACAATCCTATACGCGAAACTAAAGCAGAAGAAATTATTAAAAAAATAAAAGAGTCCAGATCAGAAAATTTAAAAAATAGACCCCCTATAGTAACTGTAATGGGACATGTTGATCATGGTAAAACTTCAGTATTAGATGTATTGAGAAGTGCAAATGTTGTTTCGGGAGAGTTTGGTGGTATCACTCAGCATATAGGAGCCTATCAAATAGAACATAATTCAAATAAACTAACATTTATAGATACGCCAGGTCATGCAGCTTTTACAGAAATGAGAGCAAGAGGTTCAAAATTAACTGACTTAGTTGTTTTAGTGGTAGCAGCTGACGATGGTGTTAAACCGCAAACTGTAGAGTCAATAAAACATGCCCAAGCTGCAAAAGTTCCAATCGTTGTGGCAATTAATAAGTGTGATTTACCCGACGCTGATGCTCAAAAAATTAAAGACCAACTTTTAACATATGAATTAATTTCCGAGGAATTATCAGGTGACACTTTAATGGTTGAAATTTCCGCAAAAACAAAACTAAATTTAGATAAACTAATTGAGTCAATTGTACTACAAGCTGAAATTTTAGATTTAAAAACAAATTATGATTCTAAAGCTACTGGAGTGGTTCTCGAGTCGAAAATTGATATTGGTAGAGGGCCCGTAGCAACTATAATTGTTACATCAGGAACACTTAAAAAAGGAGATCATTTTGTTAGTGGCCTTAAATGGGGTAAGGTAAGAGCTCTAATTGATGATAAAGGAAAAAATATAAATGAAGCACCACCATCAACACCAGTTGAAATTTTAGGCATAAATGGTGCATCAAAATCAGGAGATGATTTTGTAGTATTAGATAGCGAAAAAGAAGCAAAAAATCTTTGTGAGACTAGAGCAAAAGAAAACGTAGATGGTAAAAATTTATTAACTTTTGCAACTCAAGAAACTGCATTTAAAGATAAAGTCTCAGAAGATTTGAATATAATAATCAAGTCAGATGTTCATGGCTCTTCTGAAGCTATTAAAAATGCAATTACAAAAATTATACATGATGAAGTTATGCCAAAAATTATTTTATCTGATATAGGAATGGTAACAGAAACGGACATAACCTTAGCTAAAGCTTCAAATGCAGTTTTAATTGCATTTAATGTTAAACCTAGCAAAGAAGCTAAAAAATTAGCAGAAAAAGAAAAAATTATAATTTCAACATATAATATAATCTATGAAGTTTTAGATTATATTAAAAAAAGAATGTCAGGACTTCTGGCTCCGGAAGTACAAGAAACTGTAATAGGATCAGCTGAAATTCAAGAAATATTTAAAGTTTCTGGCACTGGAAAAGTAGCTGGCTCCAAAGTATTAGATGGTGAGATTCAGAGTGGATCTAACGCTAGATTAATAAGAGATGGAATCATAATTCATACAGGGAAAGTTGGATCAATCTTCAGGGAAAAAAATCAAGCCAAACAAGTGAACGCAGGTCAAGAGTGTGGAATCACACTAAAAGACTATAACGATTATCAAAAAAAGGACATAATAGAAGTATTTAACTCCACATCAACTGAGAGAATGATATAATGGGAAGTAAATTAGGAAAACCAGTGTCACAAAGACAGCTCCGTGTTGGTGAAATGATAAAACAATCACTAGGAATGATTTTTGTAAAAAATGAAGCTAAAGTTCCTATAGAAACAAATGGTATTACAGTAACAGAAGTAAAAATGAGTCAAGACCTAAAAATAGCCAAAGCATTTGTACTGCCTCTAGGGGGAAAAAATGCAGAGGAAACAATAAAGATATTAAAGGAATTTTCATTTTTGGTAAGAAAAGCTTTATCAAAAAAAATTACGATGAAATTTTTACCAAAAATTCTTTTTGCAAAGGATGAATCATTTGATTATGCAGAAAAAATTGAAAATTTAATAAAACAAACAAACAAATAGGAAAAGAAATAGTATGAATAAAAAAGCAAAAGATTTAGCAATGCATGATAAAGACACAGGTTCTTCAGAAGTTCAAGTAGCTTTGCTTACAGAAAAAATTGAAACACTTTCAAAACACATTACGCAGTTCAAAAAAGATAAACATTCTTCGGTTGGATTGTTAAGAGCAGTGAATAGAAGAAAAAAATTGTTAGAATATTTAAAGAAAAATAAAATAGATTCTTACAAAAATGTATTAACCAAATTAAATTTAAGGAAGTAAATGTTTAAAGTATCGAAGCAAGAAGTGGAAGTTGACGGAAAAAAAATAATATTAGAAACAGGAAAGATTGCAAGACAAGCTGACGGAGCAATTATTGCAACGTGTGGTGAAACAGTAGTAATCGCAACTGCAGTTGGTGCAAAAAGAGTAAATCCAGATATTGATTACTTTCCACTGCAAGTAAGTTACCAAGAAAAATACTATGCAGCAGGAAAAATTCCTGGTGGTTATTTTAAAAGAGAAGCAAGGCCTACTGAAGCTGAAACATTAATTTCTAGATTAATTGACAGACCTATTAGACCTTTGTTCCCAGAAGAATTCAGAAATGAAGTACAAGTATTACCAACAGTACTTTCTTATGATGGCATTAATGAGCCAGATGTATTAGCTATTATTGCTTGTTCAGCAGCTTTAGCGATATCTGGAATGCCTTTTCAAGGACCAGTTGGTGCTTCAAGAGTTGGTTTAATAGATGACAAGTTTATATCTAACCCAACTAAAGAAGAAATTGAAAAATCAAAATTAAACTTAGTAGTTGCAGGAACAAAAGATGCAGTTTTAATGGTAGAATCTGAAACCTCAGGTTTATCTGAAAAAATAATGTTAGATGCAGTTAAATTTGGACATGAAAAATTTATTCCAGTTATTGCAGCAATCGAAGCGTTAGTTAAAGATTGTGGAAAAGAACAATGGGTTGTTGAAAAGAAAGATTTATCTAAATTAGAAAAGAAAATTTCAGATAGTTTTATTAAGGATTTAACAGCAGCGTTTGCAATTAGAGACAAGCAGAAGAGATCAACTTTAATAGGTGAAATCACCACAAGATGTAAAGAAATGTTTAAAGATGATGAATCTTATTCAGATCTAGATGTTTCTATGATGCTTAAAAAGACAGAGAAGAAAATTGTAAGAACTGATATCTTAAAAAACAAATCTAGAATAGATGGTCGTTCTTTAAGTGACGTTAGACAAATTGATTGTCAAGTTGGTGTTCTACCAAGAACTCATGGTTCAGCTTTGTTTACTAGAGGAGAAACACAGGCATTGGTTGTTTTAACACTAGGAACTTCTGAGGATGAACAAAGAGTAGAAAGTCTTGATGGATTAAAGCGTAATAGATTTATGCTTCACTACAATTTTCCTCCTTTTTCTGTTGGTGAAACAGGAAGAATTGGAACAGGTAGAAGAGAAATTGGCCACGGTAAATTAGCTTGGAGAGCACTTAATTCTTCATTGCCCGAACAAGAAGCATTTCCATATACTTACAGAATTGTATCTGAGATTACAGAGTCAAATGGTTCGTCGTCAATGGCATCTGTATGCGGTGCTTCATTAGCATTAATGGATGCTGGTGTTCCAATGAAAGCTCCTGTTGCAGGTATTGCTATGGGATTAATTAAAGAAGGTGATGATTTTTCAGTTCTTTCAGATATTCTAGGTGATGAAGATCACTTGGGTGACATGGACTTTAAAGTTGCTGGAACTGCAGAGGGTATTACTTCTTTACAAATGGATATTAAAATCACTGGAATAACATTTGAAATAATGGAACAAGCTTTAGCGCAAGCTAAAGATGGAAGAATTCACATCTTAGGCGAGATGGCGAAAGCATTAGCTGGTTCTAGAGAAAGTGTTTCTAAATATACTCCAAAAATTGAAACAATAACTGTTGATAAAAAAGATATTGCAGCTGTAATTGGAAAAGGTGGAGCAACAATAAGAGAAATTGTTGAATTATCAGGAGCCAAAGTAGATGTTAAAGATACAGGTGAAGTAACTGTAGCTGCTCCAGATGAAGAATCTAGAAACAAAGCAATGGCCATGATCAAAGATATTATTGCCAAACCTGAAATGAATAAAATTTATAAAGGTAAAGTAATGAAAATTATGGAATTTGGTGCTTTTGTTAACTTTTTAGGCAAACAAGATGGCCTTGTTCACATCTCAGAACTTGCTGCTAAAAGAGTAGAAAAAGTTACTGATGTTGTAAAAGAAGGTGATGAAGTTACTGTTAAAGTAATTGGTTTTGATAGAGGTAAAGTTAAACTTTCCATGAAACAAGCAACGATTTAATAATAATAATCTAAATTTAAAACCCTCAGAATAAAAGTTCTGAGGGTTTTTTTATATTAGAAAAGTAAGTTAAATTTTATATTCAAAGTTTTGAGTTTCTTGATTAACCTGAAGTTCAATTGCTCCATTATGTAAATGAAAATTTCTAGCCATTTCTGTTAGTGGAGACAAGGTGACAAGTCTATTTAAATAGTTTGATTTTTTAATCATTTTGAATATTTCTTTAACTATTAATTTACCACCACCCCTTTTTTTTGACCAAATTGTATAAGCTATTGCAATTCCACCAACTTTTTGATCAGTGAGTGTATTTTTTAAAAATGCATCTTTAGTCATTAAATCTAGTTCTTTAACCGTCTTCGGAATTTCATTCGTGAAACCAAAACATATGATTGCACATATTTCTTTTTTATATTTAAGACCAAAAATTTTACGACCATAACTTGTCCTAAAATTAACATCAAGTTCAGGTCTTATAGGGTCTTCTGTAATATTACATGAATCAAGTTCGGTTAATTTTGCTCCTTTTATCCAGTCAAAGAAACTGTGTAATTTTTTTTTAATTGTTCTGTCTTTTAAAACTATTAGTTTTCTTTTAATTTGTTTCATTTAGCACTCTTAATTTAGCTAGTTTGATTGTTGTGTATTTTTAGGTAATATTTTTAGGATCTGGCATTCCAACCTTGTTATATCCAGCATCCACATAGTGAATTTCACCAGTAACACCACCAGCAAGCTCGCTCAATAGGTATAATGCTGAATTTCCAACATCATGAATATCAACGTTTCTTTTTAAGAAAGAATGATCAGCATTCCATTTATAAAGAAACTTTGCGTCTCCAATAGCAGAAGCTGCTAGAGTTTTAATAGGTCCTGCACTTATAGCATTTACTCTCATGCCTTTAGCACCTAAATCTCTCGCAAGATATTTAACACTTGCCTCTAATGCAGATTTGCAAACACCCATTACGTTATAATTTGGAATAGCTTTAGTAGACTCGTAGGTTAATGTTAATAAACTTCCACCTTCTTTCATTATCTTGGATGCTTCTTTTGCAACTTCGGTAAATGAAAAACATGAAATTAACATGCTTCTTAAAAAATTTTCTCTAGAGGTATTTAAATATTCACCTGATAATTCTGATTTGTCTGAAAAAGCAACTGCATGAACCACAAAATCAATCTGTCCCCATTGTGATTTTATATCATCAAAAAGTTTTATAACTTCTTCTTTATTTTCAACATCACAACTAAAGGTAGCTTTTGAATTTAATTTTTCTGCCAAAGGAATAACTCTTTTTTTTAATGCATCACCAAGATATGTAAATGCTAACTCTGCTCCTGCTTCTGCAAGTTTTTGAGAAATACCCCAAGCTATAGATCTTTCATTAGCAACGCCCATGATTAATCCTCTTTTACCTTTCATCAAACTCATAAATTAAACTTTCTCAAAAATTAATGTTGCATTTGTTCCACCGAAACCAAAGCTGTTAGACATTACAGAGTTTAAAGTAACCCCTGTTTCTGTCTTGGTAATAATTGGAAATCTTTTAGCTTCATCATCCATGTCAGTAATATTAGCAGAAGCTGTGATGAAATTATTCTTCATCATGATTAAACTGTAAATTGCCTCATGAACTGAAGCTGCACCCAATGGATGACCAGATAAAGACTTAGTAGAGCTAATTTTTGGTACCTCTGCGCCAAATGCTTCCCCCACTGATTTTAATTCTGTCATATCACCTACTGGAGTTGATGTACCATGAGTGTTTATATAATCTATTTTATTTTTAGAAGTTGCTAAGGCCATCTTCATACACCTAACAGCGCCTTCACCTGATGGAGCTACCATATCATACCCGTCAGAAGTCGCACCATACCCTGTTAATTCAGCATATATGTTTGCACCTCTAGCTTTTGCGTGCTCGTACTCTTCAAGCACTAAAACTCCTCCACCACCTGCTATTACAAACCCATCTCTAGTCTTGTCGTAAGCTCTTGAAGCAGTTTCAGGGGTATCGTTGTATTTAGAAGACAACGCAGTCATAGCATCAAACATTGCAGTCATTGCCCAGTGTAACTCTTCACTTCCACCAGCAAAAACAATATCTTGTTTGCCCATTTGGATTAGTTCGCTTGCATGACCAATGCAGTGTCCACTAGTTGCACAAGCAGAACTCATTGTATAATTCATACCCTTGATTTTAAAAGGTACAGCAAGAGTTGCTGAAGATGTACTAGCCATAGTTCTTGGAACAATAAATGGCCCCATTAATTTTGGAGTTTTAGCTCTAGTTTTATCGGCAGCGACAATAACATTTTCTATCGAAGGACCACCGGAACCCATAACTATTCCAGTTTTAAAATTACTCACGTCCTTATCTTCTAATCCTGAATCTTTAATAGCCTCTTTCATTGCTATGTAATTGTAGGCAGAGCCAGACCCCATAAATCTAATTGTTTTCCTATCGACGTGGTCTTCAAGTTTTATATTTGGTTTACCGTGAATATGACTCTTTAAATTATGTTCTTTATATTCTTCAGAAAAAGATATTCCTGATTTTGAATTTAAAAGAGATTGATGAACTTCATCCTGATTATTACCCAAACACGAAACAATTCCCAAACCTGTAATTACCACTCTTCTCATTATTTAAACAATCCTACTTTTAAACTGTCTGCTGAATATATTTTTTTGTCATCTGCAAATACTAACCCATTTGCTAGACCAACTGTAGTTCCACCAGGAGCCATAATTTTTTTCATATCAATTTCGTATCTTACTTTTTTAACATTTTTTAAGACTTCACCTGTAAATTTTACTGTACTCACTCCTAAAGCTCTTCCTTTTCCAGGGTTACCGAGCCACCCAAGATAAAATCCAACTAATTGCCACATTGCATCTAAGCCTAGACAACCTGGCATTACAGGATCTTCTTTAAAGTGGCAATCAAAGAACCAAAGGTCATCCTTAATATCAAGCTCAGCTTTTAAAGAACCTTTTTTAAAAATACCATTGTCTTCATTGATTTCAGTTATTCTATCAAACATAAGCATTGGTGGAAGCGGTAATTTTGCGTTACCTGGGCCAAAAAGTTCCCCATTTCCACAGCTTATTAGCTCATCATATGTAAATGAGTTTTTTTTCATAAATTAAGAACCTTTAATACTTGATTTATAAGGATTATAATATAGAAATAGTTTAGAACTATTATAAACAAAAATGACTGATTTAAACATTTATAAGAAAAAACTGAGAGAATCTGGCCTAAGACCGACCAGACAGAGACTTAAAATTTGTGAAGTGCTATTTTTACCTGAAAAAACTTTTCACTTCACAATAAATGACCTTACTAAAATTATAGAGGAAAAATTAAGTGTAAAAATCTCGTTGGCTACAGTTTATAATACTGTTCATGCCTTTAAAAAAAAAGGTTATTTAAAAGAAATTTCAATTAATAGTGACAAGAGCTATTTTGATACGAATGTGACCGAACATCACCATTTTTTTGATGAAGACACAAACGAATTAATAGATTGTGGTAATGATGAAGTTGATTCTGTAAATGTGAAAAAAAATATCACAGGAAAAAAAATAAAATCCGTAGAGGTATTGATTAAAGTTGCAACTGATAATCAAAATCAAAACTAATACAATAAATTCAATAACTTAACTCACACATTAAAATAATTCTAAACTATTGACTTACAGTTTAGAATGATTATATATTTACTAAATAATTAAGGAGAAAAATATGTCATTAAAAGGAAGTAAAACAGAAGAAAACTTAAAAGATGCATTTGCAGGCGAAAGCCAAGCAAACAGACGTTACTTATATTTTGCTCAAAAAGCAGATATAGAAGGTTATAACGATGTAGCATCAGTATTTAGATCTACTGCAGAAGGTGAAACAGGACATGCTCACGGACATCTTGAATACCTAGAGGAAGTTGGGGATCCTGCCACAGGATTGCCAATTGGTGAAACTAAAGCTAATTTAGCTTCAGCTGTTCAGGGTGAAACACACGAATATACAGACATGTACCCAGGGATGGCAAAAACAGCTAGAGAAGAAGGTTTTACAGAAATTGCTGATTGGTTTGAAACTTTAGCAAAAGCTGAAAAATCACACGCAGGAAAATTCCAAAAAACATTAGAATCTATAGCGTAAATAAAATTTAATTTATGGTGGGATAATCCATCCCACCATTAAATCCTAGAATTTTAAATATGAGTAAAGAAGGCGGCACAGAAGCACCTATAAGACATCCAATAGACTTTGAACATCCTGATTTTTTAAATCCTGAAAAATTAGACGCAGAGATGAGAAGGGTGTTTGATGTTTGTCATGGTTGTAGAAGATGTTTTAACTTATGTGATTCGTTTCCAAAACTATTTGATATGATTGATGGGTCAAAAAATGAGGACGTAGAAAGTTTATCAAGTAATCAGTTTGAGCCTGTAGTAGACGCATGCACATTATGTGATATGTGTTTTATGACTAAGTGCCCCTATGTTCCACCACATGAATTTGATTTAGATTTTCCACATTTAATGTTGAGATATAGAACTGCTCAAAAAAAGTTGAATAAATTACCAAAAGTGCCAGCTCAGTTAGCGGAAATTGATAGAAATGCTAAAGTTGGTGTCTTGTTATCATCACTAATAAACTGGGCATCAAATATTAAAAACAAATTTGTAAGAAAGATATTAGAATTATTTGCTGGAATAGATATGAGAGTTAAGCTTCCAACTTATAATTCAGAGACATTTACAAATTATTTTAAAAAAAATAAAGATCCAATAAATAGAAATGCGCCAGCTAAAGGAAGAAAAGTTGTAATTTATTCAACTTGTTTTGTTAATTTTAATAAAAAAGATACAGGTGTAGCAGCATTAAAAGTTTTAAAGAAAAATGGTGTTGAGGTTCAAGAAGCCTACCCAGGCTGCTGTGGTATGCCATTTTTTGAACAGGCAGATCTTCCAAAGGTAGTTGAACAAGCTAAGAAAGTTTCAAAAGATTTATTAGAATGGGTAGATAAAGGTTATGAGGTTATTACGCTTACAGCCAGTTGCGGATTAATGTTAAAATTTGAATGGGCACTATTATTACCGAATGATAAAAATATCAAAAAACTTTCAAAAAATGTAAAGGATATTGATGAATATATTGTTGATATTGCCAGAAATGAAGGCTTAGCTGAAGGTTTACAAGAAATAGATGGTGGAGTGACTGTGCACAATGCTTGTCATGCTAGAGCTCAAAATATGGGAATTAAAGCAAGAGATATGCTGAAGTTCATTCCCAATATAAAGATGGATATTGTTGAAAGATGTGCTGGTCATGGTGGAACTTTTGGCGTTATGAAGAAAACTCATGACATTGCCATTAAAGTAGGAAAACCAACCGCAAAACAAATTAAAAATAAAAACAATAAGTATATGGCATCAGACTGTCCTTTGGCGGGTAAACACTTGCAACAATTAGAGTCAGATACAAATATTACTAACGATGAGGCATTACATCCTATCGAACTAATGGCAAAAAGTTATAAACTTTAATTATGACCAAAGAAAAAAAACAAATTGAAAAAAAAGATTTACTAGCCCCTAAGATTTATGAACAAAACAGAAAACAAATAAGAAAAGAACTTATTGAATTTAAAAAGCATAGAAGAATTCCACTTGGACCTTATGCAACTTTTTACTTTGAAAGTTTTGAAACTATGTTGGCTCAAGTTCAAGAGATGCTTCATATTGAAAAAGGTGGAGATGAACAATTGAGTGATGAGCTAATCGCTTATAATCCTTTAGTACCAAATGGAAAAGAACTTACAGCTACTTTGATGTTTGAGATTGATAATCCAGTTTCTAGATCTACTTTTTTGGGAAAAATTGGTGGTATTGAACAAAAAATTTCTATGGAAATAGATAATGAAACAATTAAAGCCACACCAGAGAAAGATGTTGATAGAACTTCTGCTAATGGGAAAGCTTCATCAGTTCAATTTATCCATTTTAAATTAAACAATGATCAAATTATTAAATTTAAGTCAAATAATTCAATTATTGAAATAGGAATTGATCATAAAGAATATTCTCATAAGACTAAATTAACTGAAGAGAATATAAAATCTTTATTATTAGATTTTAATTAATAGATCCCCAAATATTATTAGTTATTACCCAACCAGAGTAATCACCTGTATTAATTTGACACCAGCTATTTTGACATTTTTTTATAATTAGTAGTCGACCTTTTTCCAATCTTAGAATTGGTTTAGAAAAATTAGATGGTTTTTTAAATAAAATTGTATTTTCAAGAATTATAAAAGAATTTAATGGTTTTAGTTGAGTTCTGTGAATCCAACCACCATTGTTTTTTAAGTCAATAATTCTCCTGAAGTTTTCTTTTTTGTCTATTAATTTTACCGGTAAGTGTTTTTTTGTATAAATATATTTAATTGGAGAATTAAGTGTAGGTTGATATCTCACATTAACAGTATCATTTTTTAATGACAAAAAGGTATCTTTAGCAAATGACTCAAAAACAAATAAAAAAAATATTAAAAATGTAGAAATGAATTTTTTTTTCATTAATTACACAAACAGTTTTTTATTTTTTTTATTTTAACTTTTCTAAAATTCAAATTAAGTAAATCTAAAATTAAAATATAACCATCAAGATTTTTTCCAATATTTAATATTTTTTTTAATACTTCATTTGCTTGGATTGTACCAACAATTCCTGCAACAGTTCCTAGAATGCCTTCAGACTCGCAATTAAGTAAGTTTTCAGAGATATCCGATTCCTGGAAAAAACACCTTAAACAAGGTATTTTTTTATTTTTAAAATTAAAAGTAAAAATATGTCCATCAAATTTGCTTATTGCACCCATAACAAGAAATTTTTTAAATTTTAAACAAAAATCGTTCAATAAAAATTTTGTTTTAAAATTATCTGATCCATCAACAATAAAGTCATAATCATTTATAATTTTTTTAAAACTTGTATTATTTAATCTAAATTTATAAATTTTAACTTGGGTATTAGAATTGATAAGTTTTATTCTATCTCTAACTATTTTAACTTTAGACTTTCCTACATCAGATGATTCATAAAGACTTTGTCTATGTAAATTAGATAAACTAACATTATCATCATCAATAATGCCTATAGTTCCAATTCCGGCACGTGAAAGGTATTCTGCAACAGGACATCCAAGCCCACCTGCACCTACTATTAAAACTTTTGAAGATAAGATTTTTTTTTGTCCAATAATTCCTATATTTTTTAAAATTATTTGTCTTGAAAATCTTTCGATTAAAATCTTATTTAATATTTTTTTCATTTTCCCGTGGAGCCAAATCCACCTTTTCCTCTTACAGTACCAGGCAAATTGTCAGTTTCTTCCAAGTCTATTTTAAGAACTGGCATCAAGATCATTTGAGCTATTCTATCTTTATTATTAATTTTAAACTCTTCACTCCCATGATTAAAAAGTATTATTTTTATTTCACCTCTATAGTCACTATCGATAGTTCCAGGAGTATTTAAAACAGTTATGTTATGCTTTGCAGCAAGACCAGATCTTGGCCGTATTTGTACTTCGTAATCCTCTGAAAATGCAACAGAGAGACCCGTGGGTACCAAACATGAACTGTTAGGTGCTAATTTAATTGGTTGTTTTATAAAAGCCATTAAATCCATACCAGACGCACCTGTTGTTTTGTAAATTGGGAGCTCTACTAACTGATCTAGTTTTTTAATTAATACTTTTACCATTAAATTTTAATTTAAATGGTTAATAACCCTACTAATGATTTCATCTGCGATTTCAGTTTTTTTTTTTATAAAAAGTTTTTCATCATCAATATTTTTATTTTTGTAAAAAATTGAAACTTCGTTAAAATCTGAATTAAATCCAATAGATTTATTGGAAACATCATTTGCAATAACCCAATCACAATTTTTTTCTATTAATTTTCTTTTTGCATTTTCTTGAATGTTATTTGTTTCTGCAGCAAATCCGATAACAAGTTTGGGTCTTAGGGAGTTATGATTGGAAATATAATTTAAAATATCAACATTTTTTTCAAGGTTTAAATTCATATAATCTTGTTTTTTTATTTTTTCACTTTTCTGTTCTTTTACCTTAAAGTCAGCAACAGCAGCGGAAAAAATAGCTACATCAGTAGGCAAATTATTTTGCGTAGCTTTAAACATTTCATCAGCAGTTTCAACTTCTATTAAATTTATATTCGTATCTATTTTTAAGTTTGTAGGTCCTGATATTAACGTGGTTTCAAATCCTTTTTTTGCTAATGATTTAGCCAATGCAAAACCTTGCTTTCCAGAAGATTTATTAGTTATAAATCTAACGGGATCAATGTATTCGTATGTTGGTCCAGCAGTCACCAAAGCTTTAAATTTTTTGTATTTATTTAATTGATTAAAATAATTTTGAATTTCTTTTAAAATTTCTTGGGGTTGTGTCATTTTTCCTTCACCAAATTCTCCACATGCCATATCACCTATTTCTGGACCAATTATCTTATAACCATATGATTTTAGCTTTTTAAGATTTTCTTTAGTTGACGGATGTTCCCACATTCGAACATTCATTGCAGGTGTTAAAAAAATATCTTTATTAGAAGCCAGAATTACAGCAGACGCAAGATCATCAGAAGATCCAGAGCTTAATTTAGAAATAGTATTTGCTGTTGCTGGAGCAACAACAATCAAATCTGACCATCGAGAAAGCAAAATATGATCCATCTCAGATTCATTTTCAACCTTAAATAGCTCATCGTATACTTTTTCTTGTGAAAGAGAAACAACTGACAATGGTGTAATAAATTCTTTAGCACTTTTAGTAAGTATGGTTTTAATTTGAGTGCCTTGTTTTTTAAGTAATCTAATAAGCTCTAAACTTTTGTATGCAGATATACCACCACATATAATTAAAAGTATTTTTTTATTTATTAAATTTTTCATCAAGCAAATTAAAATACTAATAGACCAAAAATTACAAGCAATAATAAACCAATAATAGATTGATTTCTAAATGCTATAATCTCTAATCTTTTGCCATTTAGTTCAGCATAAGAATTCGAGTTTTGAGGTATTTGACCACTAGCCAAAAAGGTTAGTGCTTGGTTTGCTTTATCCATTACTTCAGGAAAATCAGGCAGTCTTTTTAGTACCTCTGTTGTATTTTTTAAAGTTTCATTTAGAGAGCTAATAGGATCTTTTGTTTCTCTTAACCAATTTTCCAAAACAGGTTTTGAGGTTTCCCATATATTTGTATTGGGATTAAGTTTTCTGGCAACACCCTCGACAACAACCATAGTTTTTTGTAGCAT
>Ga0209709_10002987_pt1 | contig 14321 bp, 13 predicted proteins | sample ArcticOcean_MG_C_2_FD_187435 | JGI IMG/M metagenome (GOLD analysis project Ga0209709, IMG submission 187435) | Marine microbial communities from western Arctic Ocean - ArcticOcean_MG_CB4_136 (SPAdes) (version 2) | ecosystem: Environmental > Aquatic > Marine > Oceanic | place: Arctic Ocean... | reverse complement strand
ATTCGAATCTGAAAAAGGATTTGGATTAATTTTTCCTAGTTGGTTACAACATTGGGTGCCACAAACACCTAAAGATAGAATTAGTATTTCATGGAATATTTTATTAAGAGGACAGTATGGAGAACCAAACACATTACAAAATTCACATATTTAAACTTAACGAAGTTTATTTAACAGTAGAATGCGACAATGATGGTACATGTCGTGCATTGGTAGATTACTTTACTTTTGAAGTGCCTGGGCATAAATTCATGCCAGCATTTCGAAATAAAATGTGGGATGGTAAGATAAGATTATTTTCTGATAAGACAGGAAAAATATATGTAGGTCTATTATCTTACATCAAAGAATTCTGTGAAAGAAACGACATACAATGTATAGTTGATAGTGATGTAGATGATTCAGATAATTTAGATATAAAAAAAGTAACAGACTTTGTAAAATCTCTTAAACCAAAATCAAAAGGAAAAGAATTAGAAGTAAGAGATTATCAGATTCGTGCAATACAATATGCATTGAGTAATCACAGAGGTATGTTAGTATCACCTACAGCTAGTGGAAAGTCATTAATCATTTATACATTAATAAGATTTTATAATTATTTACTCAAAGGAAAAAAAATATTAATACTAGTACCGACTACATCATTGGTAGAACAAATGTATTCTGATTTTATTGACTATGGTTGGAATGATAAATACTTACATAGAATATATCAAGGTCATGAAAAAGTAACAGATAAACCTGTAGTCATTTCAACATGGCAGTCTATCTATAAATTAGATAAGAAATATTTTGAAGATTTTGGATGTGTTGTTGGAGATGAAGCACATCTATTTAAATCTAAGTCATTAACAACCATTATGACTAAACTTTTAAATTGTAAGTATCGTTTTGGAATGACAGGTACTTTAGATGGTACACAGACTCATAGATTAGTTTTGGAAGGTCTATTTGGTAAAGTAGAAAAGGTAACATCTACAAAAGAGTTAATGGATAAGGATACTTTAGCTAGTCTTAAAATTAAGTGTATCGTTTTGAAACATAAAGAAGATGAGTGTAAGATTGTAAAGGATTTAAAATACAGTGAAGAACTACAGTATATTGTGGCTCACAAGACCCGTAATGACTTCATTACGACACTTTGCGATAAATTGACTGGTAACACTCTATGTTTATATCAATTAGTTGAAAAACATGGACTAGTGTTGTATAACATGATGAAAGACTTTGATAGAAAAGTATTTTTCATACATGGTGGAACAGACACAGAAACAAGAGAAGAAATTAGAGCAATAACAGAGAAAGAAACAAATGCAATCATTGTCGCGTCGTATGGTACATTCAGTACTGGTATTAATATTAGGAACTTGCATAATATCGTGTTCGCATCTCCAAGTAAGAGTAGAATACGAGTGCTCCAAAGTATCGGCCGTGGGTTGCGGAAGTCAGATAAAGGGGATATACAAACAACCCTTTTAGATATAGCTGATGATTTTACATATAAGGATAGAAAGAATTTTACATTGAATCACTTTTTAGAGAGAATCAACATTTATAATGAAGAAGAATTTGATTACGAGATAGATAGGATAAGGATATAAATAGTAAGTAACTATGGGAATAACGATATGACAGAAGATAATACTACTAGAGTAATAAAATTGTCAAACGGCGAGAGTATCGTTTGTACTTGTATACATAAACGCACAGATGAAGGTTCAGATAAACTACACATAATACATCCATTAAAAATGGAATTAAAGAATAGAGTAACTAAGAAAGGGGTAGTCGAGGCATTGACTTTATCTCGTTGGTTACAACCTTTTACTGAATCAGATGAGTTTGATATTGAAAAATCAAATATTGTCACAATTACTTCAGCATCTTTTGCTTTGAATAATTATTATAACTTTATGTTAGAATCATTTAATGAAGTTGATGCTAATTCAAATGAACCTATTGTACAACCTAGATTTAATAATGAAGTATCAGAAGAACAAGAAGAACAGGCATCAGAAGAAGTAAAAGAAATGTTTAACAGATATATCTCTGCGCTAAGTGGTGATAATAAAGAAAGAGAAATGGTAGAGGATGATTTATCAGAAGAAGAATTCGACAGTTTACCCTGTAGTGATACTAAACATTAAACATCCCTTTAGTACTATAGTATATTACCCGGCTGGACATAGCGATTATAATAGGTTCAACAAGGTTTGTCAACGCATTTAGCAAATAAATTAAATTTAAAGTATTTAGCAAATAATACTAATATTACTTGACATATTATGTTCAGCCTAGTAAGATGGTAATCATAATAACTCATCAAGGAAAATAAGATGGCAACAACAAAGAAAAAAGGTGTTCACTACATAGACAACAAAGAGTTTCACGCAGCTATGGTTGCATGGAAAGAAATATGTAAAGAGGCTGAAGAGGCAGATGAGGAAAGACCACAAGTAACAAATTACATAGGTGAATGTTTCTTAAAGATAGCAAATGGATTGTCCTATCGACCTAACTTCATTAACTATACCTATCGTTCAGAAATGGTATCAGATGGTATCGAAAACTGTTTACAGTATATACATAACTTTGACCCAAATAAATCAAAGAATCCATTCGCATATTTTACACAAATAATATACTATGCGTTTTTAAGAAGAATTCAAAAAGAAAAAAAACAAACTCATATCAAAAATAAGATGATTGAGAAACAACAGTATCAAACCTTTTGTGTAAATGAAGGTGATGATACAGTTTATGATGTAAGAGGTTTTGACCCAGACATTATGTTGCCTGATGAAGATGTATACAAGGTAAAGAAAAAAGAAAAAGTAGAAACCAAAAAAGGTCTTGAAACCTTTATGGACACCCCTGAAGAAAAACAAGATATTAAATAATGAAGATAGCGATAATTACTGACACTCATTTCGGTGCAAGAAATGATAATGTGAATTTTAATGAATACTTTTATAAATTTTATGAAGGTGTATTCTTTCCATATTTACAACAGAACAATATTAAAACAGTACTTCACTTAGGTGATTGTTTTGATAGGCGTAAGTATGTATCCTATCGTACTGCAAAAGACTTTAGAGAGAGATTCATATTACCATTTCAAGTTTTAGGAATTGACTTACATATGTTAGTTGGTAATCATGACATATATTATAAGAATACAAGTGAAGTAAATTCACTTACAGAATTGTTAGGTGGTAAACATAAAAATGTTCACATCTATGATGAAGCAACCGAAGTAAATTTTGGCGGACTACCAATACTACTCATGCCGTGGATTACACAATCAAATGAACTCTATGCAGAGGGTATGATACATGATACTAAAGCTGATGTCTGTATGGGTCATTTAGAAATTAATGGTTTTCAAATGAACAAGAATGTTTTCGTATCACAGGGCGGTCGTGAAAAAGAATTCTTTAGAAAGTTTGATACAGTTATGAGTGGACACTTTCACCACAAATCAGATGATGGTCAAATCTATTATCTTGGCACACCATATGAATTGTATTGGAATGATTGGGAAGATAAAAAAGGATTCCACATCTATGATACAGAAACAAGAGAGCTAGAAAGAATAGTAAATCCATATACCATACATGAAAAAATATATTATGATGATACTAAAGAAAATTATCTAGAACATGATATTACAAAATATGCAAACAAGTATGTTAAACTGATTGTAGTAGTTAAAAAAGATTTATATCAGTTTGACCAATTCTTAGACAAGTTATATGAAGCAGATGCTTTTGATATAAAAATTGTCGAAGATTTTTCAGACCTAGATGCAAGTTCGGTATCAGATGATATTGTAGAGAACACAGAAGACACAGTAACACTATTAAACAGATACATTGATGACTTACCTATTGATTTAAGTAAAGATAGATTAAAGAATCAAATGAAATCCTTATACACAGAAGCTCAAGACTTAGACTTAGAATAATATGATAAAATTTGAAAAGGTTCGTTGGAAGAATTTTCTTTCTACAGGTAACCAATTTACAGAAATAGATTTGAATCGTAATGAAACTACACTTATCATAGGTGAGAATGGTGCTGGTAAATCTACAGTGCTTGATGCATTATGTTTTGCATTGTTTGGAAAACCATTTCGTACAATTACTAAATCTCAATTAGTAAACACAGTTAATGCTATGGATGCAGTTGTAGAGATTGAGTTTAGTATTGCAAGTAGAAAGTATAAAGTTATTCGTAGTATCAAACCAAACAAATTTGAAATATGGCAAAATGGTAAGATGTTAAATCAAGAAGCGAACAATCGTGATTATCAAAAAATACTAGAACAACAAATACTTAAATTAAACTATCGTTCATTTACACAAGTAGTTATCTTAGGTAGTTCAACCTTTATACCATTCATGCAATTAAAGGCAAGATTTAGGAGAGAGGTTGTTGAAGATTTATTAGATATTAAAATATTCTCAACAATGAATATGTTACTAAAACAAAGATTAAAAGATTTAGTTACAGAATTACAAGAAGTAGAATATAATTATAAGTTATCTAGTGAAAAGATAACTATGCAAGAAGCTTATATTAAAGAAACTAATTCTAATAAAGGTTCAATAATAGAATCAAAACAAAATGATTATCATTCTAATTCAATAATGTTAGATGAAAAAGTAAATGGTAAAAAAACATTAGAAGAAAATCAAAAAACATTATTTAAATCAGTAACAGACCAAATTAATGTAGAATCTAAAGGTACAAAACTAAAAGATTTACAGTCTACACTTATAGAGAAAAAGAAAGAAAAAGATAGAATGATTAAGTTCTTATCAGAGAATGAAGATTGTCCTGCTTGTGAACAACATATAGACAAAGACTTTAAAGATAAAATGATAGATATTAAAAAGGATGAATCAAATGATATTTTAGATGGTCTATACAAAATGGAATCTGAATTAGATAAAACAAAAAATAGATTAGATGAGATAAGTGGGATTACAAGTAACATACAAGATAACTCAATTAAGATAGCACAATTAAATACATCCATACAAGAATTAGAAAAATATCAAGTAAAATTATATAATGAGATTACAGAATTAGAAAAAAGTACTATTAATAATTCAGATGAAGAAAAACTAAAAGTACTTAAAACAGAATTTGATGGTATTGAAAAAAACAGAAAAGATTTAAAAGAAGAAAAGGTTTATAAAGAAGCATCAAGAGCTATGTTACAAGACACAGGTATTAAGACTAAGATTATTAAACAGTATTTACCTATTATGAATCAGTTGATTAATAAGTATCTGGCATCTATGGAATTCTATGTAAACTTTACTTTAGATGAAAACTTTGATGAAACAATTAAATCAAGATTTCGTGATGACTTTACATATGCTTCATTTAGTGAAGGTGAAAAAATGAGAATTGACTTGGCATTATTATTTACATGGAGAGCAATTGCTAAAATGAAAAATAGTACCAATACCAATCTATTAGTATTAGATGAAATATTTGATAGTTCATTAGATAGTTCAGGAACAGATGAGTTCCTAAAAATATTAAACACACTCGAAGGTGAGAATGTATTTGTGATAAGTCATAAACAAGATGTATTAGTAGACAAGTTTAAACACACACTTAAATTTGAGAAAAATAAAAACTTTAGTAAGATGGTGGTAGCATGACAAACACAAAACATTTAGCACACAGAAGCTTAGATATTGGAAGTGGATTAATCATTTCTATTATTATACAATTAACTATATTTCCATTGTACGGAATTTATATAGAAGTATGGGCTATGTTTCATCTTGCAATAATATTTACAATAGTTAGTATCATAAGAAGTTATCTATGGTCAAAATATGTATTTAAATATGGAGAATCTAAATGAGTGAAGTATCAAAATTATTAGAACCAAACAATCGCGCATTAAGAGTTCGTATAGAATCTGTAAGTAAAGATTGTAATAGAGAAAAGGTTAGACAAGATTTAATAGACTCTATGGAACATTATCAAGGTGTTGGTTTATCTGCCAATCAAATAGGTATTATGGAAAGAGTCTTCATTATGTATGAAAATGTTGATATCAGAAAAATACTTACATGTTTCAATCCTAAAATACTAGAAACATCAAAAGAACAAATTCTTATGGATGAGGGTTGTTTGACATACCCAGGTGTCTGGCTCAAAGTCAAAAGACCTTATGCAGTCCTATTTGAATATGAAGATGAGAAAGGTGAGAAACATCAGAAAGAATTAGTAGGATTACCCTCTAGAATCTTTCAACATGAATACGACCATATGGAAGGTACAGACTTTACACAGAAGGTATCTAGACTAAAAATAGACAGAGCAATGAAAAAACTCAATAAAACAGTCAAAAGACTACAAAAGTCCAAATGAGAATCATTCTCATCTAGACAGTAAATCCTCGTAAACCACTGAAATTGTTCATTATTTGTACAATCTTATTTTCGAAAATCTGAAAAACCCTATATAAATCAACGCATTATAGGCCTTGACAATTCCTGCTAGACCTGTCATACTGGTATAGTAAATTAGGTAAAAAGAGAGAGAGAAAATCTATGAGACCACTAAAACAAATCCAAAAAGTAAAATTAGAATCTGTTAAAGATAAATCGACTTTAGTCAAATTATTGGCCGAGGAAGATGTTACTGTATCTTATCAAAAAGCTTCTACTGCTAGTTTCAATCCGAATACTAGAGAAGTTGTTTTACCTATATGGAAAGATAAATCAGAATCAGTTATGGATATGATGTCACTTCACGAAGTGGGTCATGCCTTATATACGCCATTATCTTTATTAGAAGATGGTCAAAAGAAAAATGTTAAACACTCTTTCTTAAATGTTCTAGAAGATGTTAGAATCGAAAAAATGATTCAAGACAAATATCTAGGTTCAGTTAGAGTATTCAAAACTGCTTATAAAGAATTATTAAAAAAAGATTTCTTTGGTATCAAAGGAAAAGATTTATCAAAACTTAATTTGATTGATAGAATTAACATGCATTATAAAAATGTATCAGATGTACCTTTTGATAATGATGAATTAGAATGGGTTGATAAAGCCAATCAAACAAAAACACCTGATGATGTTTTAAATCTTGCAATCAAATTACAAGAATGGATGAAATCACAAAACAAAGATTTAGATTCAGATGATATGTTTAAACTAGACATTCAAATGCCTTCTGAAAAATCAGAAGATGAAGATGGCGAACAAGATTCAGATGATTCTGATAATTCACAAAATGGTGAACAAGATTCAGAAGATGGCGATTCAGATAGTTCTGATTCAGAAGATGGTGATTCAGATAGTTCTGATTCAGATGATGATTCAGATTCAAGTAAATCATCAGATGATGAAAATACAGATGATGGTGAATCAAAGACTGCCCCCAAATTAGAAAAAAGTTCAGGTGATAAACCTGATGATGGTATTGAGGCAATGACTGATACTAACTATTCAAAAAAACAATATGAGTCTACTGATAAAGATGCACAAGAAATTAATTATTTAAATATTCCTAAAGTAAATCTAGATGAAGTAATTATTGATTATAAAAGAGTTAATAAAGAAATGACTGAACACTATAAAGATAGATGTAAAGGTTATAAAGAAAATGTTAGATATATGAAATGGATTCAAAAAGATATTGCCAAGTTCAAAAAAGAGCAATCTCAAACTATATCATATATGGTTAAAGAATTTGAAATGAAAAAATCTGCAGACTTATATAAAAGGTCTACAATATCAAAAACTGGTAAGTTAAACATGAATACACTACACAGTTATTCTTACAATGAAGATATATTCTTAAAAATGAATGTTGAACCAGGGGCAACTAGTCATGGATTAGTTATGTTCGTTGACTGGTCAGGTTCTATGCAAGAAAACTTTTACAATACAATCAAACAGACTTTAAATTTAGTTTGGTTTTGTGAGAGAGTAAATATTCCTTTTGAGGTTTATGGATTTACGAATTATTATTCATATGATAGAGATGATACTACTAAAAATACCAAGATTCAAAAAAGAAAACAAAATGATATGATAATTAATGAATTAAGATTATTAAACATGTTATCAAGTAGGGCAAGTAAAAAAGACATGGAAGAAGGTCTAACTAACTTGTGGGCATATGCTAATTACTATGGTGATAACTATTCTCAAACTAATACTAGAAACACTGAGAGTGTTTATCCAATCTATATACCTAGTAATTATCAATTAGGTAGTACACCATTGAATCATTCAATTGTTGCTGCTATGGATTTAGTTCCAAAGTTTAAAAAAGATAATGGGGTACAAAAAGTTCATACTGTATTCTTAACTGATGGTTATAGTAATACAATTGGTTCTAAGTACAACTGGTCTATGGATGATGATAGAATACCTTCAGAAAAATATGATGGTAATGAAAATCTAATTCCTTTACCAGATGATTATCAAGGATACATGACTACAGCACCTATCGAAAGATATTCAGATGTTAAAACAATTATAACTGATTCAGTTACTAATAAAAAACACATATGCAAAGATGGTAGATTTACATATCAAGGTCAGACTTTAGTATTATTAGAATTCTTAAAAGCAAGAGAGCCAGACATGTCTGTTACAAACTTCTTTATTGCTAGTAGTAATAGAAAAGGTACGATAGCTAGAGGTGATATTATGAGTATCTTTGGTCTAAGATGGGAAGATGAAGATAAAGCTAAAGCTATTCAAAAAGAAATTAAGAAAAACAATGTTGCAGTTTGTACCAATCAAGGTTGGGATGAGATGTATGTTTTACCAGGTGGAGAAAAACTAGATATATCAGATGATGACATGTCAGAAATAAAACCTGGGTTAGCAAAAAAAGGTGACTTGAAAAAGGCGTTTAGTAAAATGACTTCAGGTAGAAAGAATTCTAGACCACTGTTAAACAAGTTCATAGGAATGATTGCCTAAATGAGAATGATTCTCAATAAGAAAAGAATTAGTAATATAATTGGTTTAAATGAAATAAATCCCTTGACAATACTTGTTTCAACCTGTTATAATGGCTATATGATGGTGAGAAAAGGGATGAGAGAAAATTTTCCAAATGAGAATCATTCTCAATAACTTTTCAAGTCACAAATTTAATAAAAATATGATATATGAGGTGTCAATATGAAAACAATAAATGATTTAACCCCAGCTAAAAAAGAGTTCGTAATTCTTGCTAGTAAAAAATTTGGTGATGGTGCCATTTTGACTAGAAACGAAATTAATGAATTTGCAAAATCCGCTGGAATATCTTCACCTTCATGGTTGAAGAAAGATGAATACAGAGTAGGTCATGGTCAGTATCAATTACCGACTGATACTACTTCAATGTCAGATATACCTTCTGATGTTCCAATGACACCACAGGTTACTACAAGTCAACCTGAGTCTACAATCAATCTAATGATGAATACAGAAACTCAAAATCTGATTCCTAGTCATTTTGAAGGATTCGTACCATGGGGTCATTGTTCGACAATTAAAAAAGTGATTCAATCTAAAATGTTCTATCCAGTTTTTATTACTGGGTTATCTGGTAACGGAAAAACATTGATGGTCGAGGAATTACACAGTCAATTAAAAAAAGAATTGATTAGAGTAAACATTACAATCGAAACTGATGAAGATGATTTACTTGGTGGATTCAGATTAATTGGTGGTGAAACTAAGTTCGTTCCTGGCCCTGTTATTCAGGCAATGGAAAGAGGTTGTACTTTACTTCTTGATGAGTGTGATTTAGGTAGTAACAAACTACTTGCATTACAACCAGTACTTGAAGGTAAAGGTGTTTTTCTTAAAAAGATTAATAAATGGATTACACCAAAAGCAGGTTTCAATGTAATTGCAACTGCGAATACAAAAGGTAAAGGTTCTGATGATGGTAGATTCGTTGGTACGAATGTTCTTAACGAGGCATTTCTAGAAAGATTTGCTGTTACAATCGAACAACCATATCCTAGTTCTACTGTTGAGAAGAAAATTATTCTTGGTAGTATGACTAAGTATGGAAAAGTAGATGAAAAATTTGCAGACAACCTTACAATATGGGCAGAAGTTATTAGAAAGACTTTCTATGATGGTGGGGTTGATGAAATCATCTCTACTAGAAGACTTGACCACATTGTTAAGGCATTCTCAATCTTCAAAGATAAGATGAAATCAATCGAGTTATGTGTATCAAGGTTTGATGATGATACTAAAGATTCATTCATGGACTTATACACTAAGATAGATGCTGGAGAAGATGTACAGGGTATATCAGACTCAGATGAAGACTTAGAAGATGAGGTAGTAGAAGACACAGTAAACTATTAATAAAGATTCTAACTTCATGTTAGATACCTCAGGTGGGTCGGTGAAAACTGGCCCACTATTTTTTAAAATAACCCTTGACAGGTTATGTATCAACCTGATAGTATAGCTAATAATAAAGATTTATAAAGAATTTTACAAGATGACCTTGTAAATGTTAACCCGAAAGTCAGAGTACCTGTACCAAGACTTTCTGAAATAATATGGAGGGATATCTTATGATACCCAGTAAATTAATAGAAACTAATATAGGCGACTATATTTTAAATATATACCCAGTCACAAATTGTGACCCAATAACTCAACGACAACCTGTTGAGAAATCAAAAATAGGTGGTAAAAAACCATCTAAAGCTCAATCTATAATCGTGGCAATTCTTGATTGTTTTGATATAGGTGAAATGAAACTCGTTAAAATAACAGATAAAACTTTTACTTATGAATCCTGCGATGGCGGACATAGGAAAAGAACAATGGTATCTTTTTTTAATAACGAGTTTCCTGTTCATGAAGACCATGAAACTTTTGGTGGAATGATTTATAGTGAGTTACCACCCACAATAAAAGACCAATTTAAATCTTATCCTTTAAGGTTTGTTGTTTACGAAAACCTACCAAAGTATCGTATCGGTGAGCAGTTTCGTATCACTAATACAACAACACCTGTAAACAAGCAGGAAATGTTAAATTCATTTGGTGATGTACCATATGCAAATTTAATTCGTGAGTATGTGCGTGAAGTAAAAGAAAAAAACAATACTGTACATGCATTGTTTAAGAGTTATGAAAAAAAAGAGGAGGTTATTTTTGAAAATTTATCTACTCATAATAATAGACTTAAACTTGAAGAAGCAGTTGCAAGAATGGTTTTTAGATTTTACATTAATAAAGATGAAGAAGATAAAACATATCTTGGTACAGCTTCCTTTGATGAAATAAAAGAGATGTACAAAGATGAAAGTGCAACTCATAGTATTAGTAAAGATGTAGAATCTTTATTTAATCATATATTAAAACTTTCACAAGCTAAGATGAAACAATGTTCAGGTAGGGGTTTATCTCATGCTGAATTTGTTATGTCATCAAGAATGTTTTTACATTTTTTAGATATTGAATCTAACTATACGATTCATTGTTATGATGCCCTATGGTTAGACTTCACTAATTCTTTATCATCTTTCATAGGTAAAAAACCTACTAGGATTGAAACTCATACAGATGATAGAGGTGTTCGTACTGAATCAGAAGCGATGCGTGGATACTTAGGTATTCATGATAACAATACTAAGATAGAGCAATCAGTTACTTGGTTGATTACACCTTATACTGATAAAGAAGGTAATTATTATGAAGTTAGTATACCAAAACATTTGATTCTTAGGGATAAAACTAGATGTTTTCCTAGAGAATTAATCGAACAGGTTTTGGCGAAACAAAACTATACTGATTACTGCGATGATAAACCATTAACTATGGATAACGCTGTTGGAGCTCATGTTGATGCATGGAGTGAAGGCGGTCAAACCATCGCTGATAATTTAGTTGTTACATCTAAATATCACAACAGTAAAATGGGTTCTTTAAATGTTGAATCATATAAAGAATTAATTAAAAAAGACAGTTAAAAGCTGTATAAATAATAGTGCGGATGCCTAATGGGTTCGCACTATTAAACTTTGCTTAACTAAGGAGGTTAACTATTATGGTAAAACTAACACACTTTGATATAAATCAATTCGCACCTTTTACAGTCGGATTCGATAGAGTTTTTGATAAACTCGTAGATTATGGAAACACAAACTATGAAACTGGTGGATTCCCACCATACAATATCAGGAAGACTGATGACCTTAAACATGTTATTGAGATTGCATTAGCAGGATTCAGTAAGGATGAAATTGAAGTTATCTTAACTGATGGTGTTCTAGAGATTAAATCTTCGGACTTACCAACAACAACAAAACCTAAAGATGATTTAATTCATAAAGGTATTGCAAAAAGAGCTTTCACTAGAAAGTTCACACTTGCAGATGATATTGAAATCAAAGATGCAAAACTAATAAATGGTTTACTTCTAATAGACTTGGAACAGATTGTGCCAGAACACAAAAAACCAAAAACTATTAAAGTAAAATAAATTGAAATAAGTGTTAGGAATGCCTTGACAAAAGGTGTTCCTATCATGTATAATGGTTACAAGATTGAATAGGAGAATATATTATGACCGAAGACACTAAAAAACCAAACATAAATCCAAATGATGCTGATATCGGCATGGGTGGTATTGATAGATTGAATTCAGGCAATGGTAAAACAGAAATTCTTAGAGAAAATGAAATAGGTGGTAGACCATTCACACTTGATGATTATAACAAAGCATTAGAAGATGCTGCAGATGAACAAAGAAAGGTAAAAAATATGAATGAAAAAGAAAGAGAGAGATATGAGAAAACCCCTCACCCAGAACCAGTTGAACAAGTAAAAAGAGCAGACATGATAAATGCTCAAAACAAAGTTTCAGATAATGAACAAATAGATACAGGTGAAGAATTACCAAAAAACCCTGGTGGAATCCAAATTGCAATGCGACCAAAAACCGCAGTGAATATAATGAGATGTCAATTTCCAGCTGAAATTACAACAGAATTAAATAGTCATATTGATGAAAATATTATTCCAAATAATGTAGACCATTCAAAAGGTCTTGTAGGACAAATATCTCAACACAAAAGGTCTGCTCAATTAACTTTCCCATATGAAGATGATGAAGTTGGTGAAATGTTTAGTGGTGTTTTACAAAGACTTGCAAAAGAATATGTTGATAGAACAATCGGTATAGAATGTGAAACCTCTATGGAATCAATGTGGACTGTACATAGTTATAGTGGTGATTACAACCCTGTACATGACCATGGTACTCAAACACCAATGGGTGTATCATGTATCATGTATTTACAAGTACCTAGATGTATTCAAACATTAAGTAATCCCTCAGAAGAATTTGGTGGACTAAATGAATCATCAGGCAATGTTGATGGGTTTACCTATTTAACATGGGGTTCAAATGGAATGCGAGATATAAATATGATGCGACCAATTACAGAAGAATATATTAAACCAGAAGTTGGTACATTGATTATGTTCCCTAGTTGGTTAAGACATGGTGTTATGCCATTCTTTAGTCCAAAGGAAGATGAGGAAAGAAGAACATTCTCTGCAAACATTAATATTAAATTAAATCAAAGAGTAAGTGGTGACCATTACAGAAAAGATAGAACATGAGCTTTGAGATAAATGCAGAAATAAAAGATATCGTTCAATATAAAATGTTGACAGCACAATTTCCTGATTCTTTTGTTGATAATATTAATGAACATATTGATGAAAATATTATTCCAAATAATGTAGACTATTCACACAAATTGGTTGGACAAATTAATAGAAATGAAAAATCTAAACAATTAGTATTTTCTTTAGAAGATAAATTTGGTAAAGATTTTAAAAATACTATAAATGGAATGGCAACAAATTTAATTCAGAATCCAACTGGTTATAATCGACCCTTAGGTGTAGATTGTTTTGAAGCATGGACTGTACATAGTTATGAAGGTGATTATAATCCCTTACATAGTCATGGAGTAAAAACTCAAGCTGGATTATCAATGATTTTTTATTTAAAAGTGCCAGAGTGTATCTCAGAAAAACCAGAAACTGAACAATCATTACATTATGCATCTGGTTCTATTGATGGTTATACAGGTTTAATAAGTACCACAAATACAAATGAAGATTTAAACAGATTGAAATTAAATGGCCAACATTATGTAAAACCAAAAAAGGGATTATTATTATTATTTCCTAGTTGGTTACAACATTGTGTTATGCCATTTTTTGGAGAAGGTGAAAGAAGAACAATGTCAGCTAATTTCAATTTAGTTGAGAAAAAAA
>Ga0209709_10002986_pt1 | contig 14321 bp, 4 predicted proteins | sample ArcticOcean_MG_C_2_FD_187435 | JGI IMG/M metagenome (GOLD analysis project Ga0209709, IMG submission 187435) | Marine microbial communities from western Arctic Ocean - ArcticOcean_MG_CB4_136 (SPAdes) (version 2) | ecosystem: Environmental > Aquatic > Marine > Oceanic | place: Arctic Ocean... | reverse complement strand
TAATAGATAATTTAACGTGCTTTCGTAATTCAACCAAACAATTGTCTTGATCAATAATTTTATTTTTATACGCGATAGCCCATAAAGCATAATTTTGAGGCTTAATAATAGATACAATCGATGTGAAGCCACAACCTTTAAGGGTTGAATATAAGACAGGTCCGGTAAAACCACAATTATGTGCCATATAGTGATTACCCTTCGAAATATCAGACCTAAGTCCATAAAGAATATCGATAGCAGAAATTGGCCCAAGAGAAGATTGGTATAAGGGCACTGTAAGTTTACCCTCTGCAACCTCACTGCAAACGCTTACAAGATCTGGACAAGTAATTATTAAATAACCATCATCATTAAGAACTCTATGCATCTCTTTTAAAGCAATAGGGACTTCGTGTGCAAAAAGATGCTCAATGTTATGTGAAGAATATACAGCATCAAATTTATTAGATTCAATAACAGACATATCTGTCATTGAAGCAATAATATCAGGCTTAACAGATTTATCGATATCAACCCTAACTTCATCCCAAGAATTAGTTTTAAATTCAGGTGTGGAGTTAAGTTTAGTTAAACGACCGCAACCAAGGTGTAAAAAAGATTTATTCATTATATAAAACCATTTAATTTAAGGCAAAAAAAAGGGAAGCGTAAGCTTCCCTTTCAATTTATAAGTTAGCGTCATTAAGCTAGAATGAAATCGCCGGCTTCAAGACCACCAACAGCTATATCTGGACCAGTAATGTGAGCAACTAAGTTCACTTCTCCAACAAGAACTACATTATTTGCACCTGCATCAGCAAAGAAGATCATAACATCGTTACCATCGTAAGCAACAATGTAGAACTTATCACCAGAAGTAGCAGCAGTAATTTGAGAAATACCAGCATTAGCAGTACTATCTACTGCAGCCATTGATTCAAATAATAATGCAGGTGTTAAAGTTGTCGAATTAGCGGCATCAGCCATACTAGCAGCCGTAAGAGCTATTACATCATTTGTTGTTGTACTTACATTAGGAACATAAGCTGAGTTAGCAGCTGGACTTGCGAAGTTTGAAGTAGCAAAAACTGGAGTTGCACCAGCAGCTGTAGTTACTGTTGTATTAGCCGCTAAGATTTGAATTATATCATCAGTCTCAGAGAAGTCAGCAATACTAGCGGCATTAGCGTCTACGGCAACATCAGATACATCAAAAGTATCATTACCTGCATTACCAGTCATTGTGTCAAGAGCAGCACCACCTTTCAATGTGTCATTACCAGTACCACCAAATAGTTTAGAGGCACCAGCTGCATCAGTAATTATATCATCACCTGCATCACCATAAAGACTATCTACAGCAGCTCCACCAAGAACAGTGTCGTTACCGTCACCACCCTTAATAGTATCACCGTCAGCAGCACCAGTTAAGCTATCATTACCTGCACCACCTTCAATAGAAGAGGCACCAGCTGCATCAGTAATTATATCGTTACCTGCACCACCATAAAGACTATCAGCACCAGCTGCACCAATAATAGTATCATTACCGTTTTCACCGAAAAGCTTATCAACAGCAGCACCACCAGTAATTGAGTCATTACCAGCACCACCATTTGCAGAATTAGCACCAGCACCTGTAGCAATAATATCATTACCGCCGCCAACAGTATCACCTGCAGCAGCTAGATCACCCCATATAGTGTCATTACCGCCTGTACCAGTAATTACATCGGAACCAGCACCACCACCAAGGATATCAGCAGTATTACCCGCACCTTTAATAGTATCGTTACCACCATCACCATAGAGTTGATCAGCACCTGTATTACCAGTAATAGAGTCATCACCGTCACCAGCAGTAAGAGTGTCACCACCAGTACCAACTGTTAGGTATAGATCAACATCATCATCATGGAAGTCTGACGCACCAGTAACTGTGAACTGGAAGTCATTTCCATTGATAGAGCCATTACCATCATAATCTAAGTAAAGAGTATTGATATCTTTTGCGAATACAAAGGCACCAGCAACACCAGATAGAACAGAGTTAGCCAGGCCAGCACTGTCTACATTACCCTGATCAGAAAGAGTGAAAACATTAACAGAGTTACCAAGAGTAGCAGTAATTCTAAGATTATCACCAGCTGTTACTTGAGCACCAGTAGTTGCATTAAGAACAGATTGCGTAAAGTCAGTAATAACATCTCTTGTTGCACCAGTTGAATCTGTAGCAGCATCATAAAGTAGAGTATCTAAACCACTACCAGTAGTTATGTTGTCAAAACCTGCTCCACCATCAATTATATCAGCACCTGTACCGCCATCAATAGTATCATTACCTGTACCGCCATCAATACTATCATTACCCGCAGCACCAGATAACATTATGTCATTACCTGCACCACCGGAGATACTATCATTACCTGCATTACCAGTAATACTATCATTACCTGACAAACCATAAAGACTATCACCAGTAGTAGTTCCACCACCAGAGATGATGTCATTACCTTGTGATCCTTTTAGAGTATCAACTTTAGCACCACCTGTAATAGTTAAGACAGTTTTAGCAGAATCCATTGCAGCATTATTGAAGACTATGGAATGAGCTGTTGCTCCAGTACCATCAAACGTCATAGCAGCTGGATCAAGAAGCGCAGAAGCATCATTATCATCAAGAACAACAGTAGTAGTACCACCAGTCACACCATCAACAGTTACAACTTTAACAACTTCAACCTCAGTAATATCATCATAATCGATTGTTACAGTTACTGCAGCATCCGCATTAAGAGCAATAGTATCAGTACCACCGTTACCATCAATTATATCGCCATCTTGAAGACTGGTTGTACCAGAGAAAGTAAAGGTATCATTCATACCACCACCGTAAATAGTATCATTATCACCAGTATCTGTATTACCAACAGTACTAATTGAACCATTTGTTACAGCAGAAGCATCAATAAAGTTAGTACCACCATTCGCAGTATTACCAACAACAGTAATTGATGTAGAACCTAGGTTTGTAAATGTAGCATTACCAAATGTAATTGATGCAGCATTTCCGCCATTTCCAAGTTGAATTTTCTCAATACTATAAAGGTGTTCTACTTCAGGAGCTGTAATAGTTAAAACAGCAGCTTCAGTAAACTTAAGGGTATCAGTACCGTCACCACCTTTGATAGTTTCAACACCACCAGATGTTTTAAAGTCTGAAGTATCCTCAACTTCAATAATATCATTGCCTGAACCAGCTTCGATATAATCGACGCCATCACCAGCTCTAATTGAGTCAACACCAGCTCCACCGTAGATAGAGTCTTTACCGCCACCAGATACGATAGTGTCATTACCACCGCCACCGGAGATATTATCAGCACCAGCATTTGTAGTTAGAGTATCATGAGATGCACCACCAATAATTGTAAGAGCTACATTTGTATCAGAACTAGTAACAGTTAAGCCTTCACCTGCAGTAAGATCTACAGAATTAAGATCAAGAGATGAACCATCAATTGTTAATGCAGTATCAGTATAACCATCAGCAATAGTAACAGTAACATCACCGGCTGTATTATCAGCAGCAGCATCAACAACTAAGATTCTTTCAATTCCTTTAACATTTGCACCAAAAGCAGCAGTAGTTGCATCACCAACGCCATTCAAATCGTCATCATTTGAAACTTGGATAGTATCAGTACCTTTGTTACCATCAATTGAATCGTCAGCAGTTAGATTTTCAGTTGCGTAAAAAGTAAAAGTATCATCACCAGAACTAGCAACAAGATTAAGGTTACCAGCTGATTTTGCTGTAATACTCAATGGAGTTGTCATCAAAGATGCACCTAATGAATCTTCACCAGTAGTAATTGTACCATTACCACTGATATTTAAACTTACATCAGGATTATTAGCAAGAACAGTATCACTTAGAGTGAAGGAGCTATCGTTAGCAATTGTCCATTTTTCTGTATTACTAATATTAGCAAGGGCAGCAGCTGAAGCAGTAACAGATCCAGTCCATGTTATAGTATCAGTTCCTACACCACCATCAATAGTATCAGCGCCAAGAGCTGCTGAATAATGATCACTTAAAGCATCTATTAGGAATATATCGTTTCCAGCACCACCAGATAGATTATCAGCACCTTCATTACCATTAATACTATCAGCACCATCTCCACCTTCAATGGTATCGTTTTTCTGACCGCCATAAAGACTATCAGGACCGCTACCACCAGTAATATCTAATGTTGTTGCAGTAACACTTGTACCTGTAAGGGTAAGAGTTTCTGCAGCAGTTCCAGTACCTGCATCAAGAGCAGAACCATCGATTGATAGAGTAGGTGTTGTTGTATCAGTAGCCCTTGGTGTAATAACTACATCTTCACCAGAGGTTAATGAATCTTGAACAACAACTTTATTAATATAGGTAGTACCATTTAAGACAGCACCAGTACCATCATCATCTGCAATAACAGTAATAGTATCAACAGCTGTTGCACTACCTGTTACTGTAAGAGCAGCATCAAATGTTACTGAATTACCAACAACGTTAAGTTCAACGCCTTTGGAATTAGTAATAGTATCAGCAGAAGTAGCATCGTCTTGACCAGCACCAGCAGATTTTGATAGATTGACTGTTACTGGGCCTTCAAATGTTCCACCGGCAGCAGCAGAAGTTAAAGTTAAAACTTGATTTGATTCAGCAGAAAAATCAAACGTTTTAGCACCACCAAGAGGTCCATTAGCTGTGATTGTCATAGCTCCAAGAGGCTCAATTATTTCAAAGTTACTTAACCCACCAGCAACTGATGAAGTAGTAATACCTGCAGTTATAGTAAGGGTATCTGTTCCATCGCCACCATCAAGTGTGTCAGCTGAGTTCAGGTTACCTGCTAATGTAAATAAGTCATTACCAGCACCACCAGAAACATTCTCGCCACCAGTACCAGCTAATAGTGTATCATTACCAGCACCCATTGTGATAACATTTGAACCACCTGTACCGGTCACAGAGTCATTACCAGCACCAGAATCAGCAACGTCAGCAAGAGTACCAAGTCCAAGAACATCAGCACCTCCACCAGTAGTAACATCTAGTTTAGTAACAGCTTCATCACCATCAAGTGTAAATACTTCAAGGGCATCCATTGAAGATGCATCGACTGTAAGAACTTTAGCTTTGTATGTTGCATCTAATGTATAATCTTGAAGATCAAGAGTAACATCAACACCAGCAGCATAATCATTAAACGTAATTGAATCAACACCAGTTACCAATTCAAAATCTACTGTACCAGCAACTGCATTTAATACAACAATTGCATCAGTTCCAATACCACCAGTAATAGTAGTAGCTGCATCAATAGAAGTTGGATATGCGTTGATAGTCAAAGGAACATTAGCTGTATTCACTATTTTATCAGCATTTGTAGCATCGCCAGAAAGTTTTACCGTCGTAGGATTTGTATAACCATCAAGTAAATTAAGGACTTGATCCGTTTCATTTGAGAAATCAAATGTAGTAGGAGAAATATTACCCTCAAGTGTAATTGTATGAGCAGTTATTAATTTTAAGACTTCAACATCTGAAAGACCGCCAACTACTGAAGTAGCCGTAAATCCCATACCAGATATTTCAACAGTATCAATACCATCACCACCATCATATATGTCTAGCGCATTTAGAGTAGCATCAAAATCAACTGAATCATTTCCAGCCCCACCAGTAATATCAGTATTACCAGCTGAGACAGTAATGGTATCAGGACCCGCACCACCAATAAAAGTAATGCCACCGATAGATGGAGCAGCACTAAGTGTTAAACCACCCGTACTTGCAGAAGCATCTACAGTTAGAATCTCAGCATCTAAAGCGGCTGTAATTGTTAGTGCTTTATCACCAGTAACAACAAGTTTAGATGTCGCAGTACCAGTTGTTTGAAGGTCAGCAAGTGTATTAGCTACAGATAAACTATTGATAGTAACAGTTTCAAGTGTAAGTGCTTGCAATGCATCATTATCAGTTAAAGCAACTGTAGTACTACTAGTACCTTTAACAGTAATAAGTAGGTTATCATTAGCACCTGCTAATGCACCTTTATTTAAATCAAGAGTTGTTGTTCCTACAGAAGATTTAAGATCCAATGAAACCATGTTTTCAACATCAGCAAAAGTTACACTATCGCTAGATGTTGTATTCATAAGTTTTGTAAGACCAGTAGTACCAGCAAGATTAATAGTTAGAAGATCTGTACCAGCAGTAACATCTGTATTTGTAACTTGAAGAACCTCAATGTTAGAAAGCTGAGGAATAACAGATAAACCACCGCCAGCATCTAGCTTAGCAGTTAGCGTATCAACACCACCCACACCATTTAATACGTCAAAATCATTAAGAGATCCTGCATTTAAAGAAGCATCAAATGAATCATTACCTGATCCACCTGTGAATTCATTAACACCAGTAGTTAGAGTAAATGCTTGTGATGTAGCAGAGCTACCAGAATTATTAACAAGAATTACATTACTTGAAAGTGCAACTGAATTTGCATCAAAAACACTAACCTTAATACCTTCAACACCCTCAACAATAGCATCAGAAGTTGCTGTAACTGCGAAAGTTGTTGAACTTGAACCAGAAGCAATTGTTGCTGAACCAGATAGCACATCAACGTCTGTAGTGGCCGCTTTGTCTACTGTAGTTCCATTGTTATCACCGATAACTGTCCAGGAGAAGCTTGTATCGGAACTAACAGCAGCACTTGCTGTAATTGTAAATGTTACTGCACTACCTTCATCCACACTGGATGCAGATTTTGTTACAGTATAAGATGGAGCAGCTGAAGAGCTGACACCATTTCCAGAAACACTAACATTTGAACTACCGGCAACTGAACCAGAGGCAGGAAGTGATGCAACACCCATTGATGATGCAAGTTCTGTTAATGTATTGGATGAACCTGTTGCGCCTGATGTAGCGTTACCGCCAACATCATATGAGAAGTTGCTAGCACCATTAATAGTGACAACAGCTCCATTAGAAAGAGTAAGTTGAACCGCGTCGGCAGCAAACTTAGAAGATGCTATGGATAAACCATCCACTAGCTGAATCTTATTTGCCCCGCTTGTATCGACTATAGTGATTGCAGCGTTTGCAGCAATGCCATTAGAAATGATATATGTATCATCTCCAGCTAGTCCTCTGTATGTAGTACCATTATTTGATGGTACGATTATGTCCGCACCTGAACTGTGATTAATAGTCGCCATTTTACTTCTCCCTATAATAACAACAAAACGATTCTCACCTAAAAATTAGGTTACGAATCACAAAATCCTACATTTCGCTGTAAACGTCAATATTTAATTTTAAATATTGTAACAAAATGTAACAAACTTTATCAAGTCTTATTTTATATTAAATTATGTCTTAAATAAGGCTTATTGATAAAATATTAAAAAAACTCCACTTATTGTTATCCTTTAACGCTTATATAATAAGCACTAAAGAATTTAAATTAACCTATTAAGTTACTATCAGCTATTATTTCTACAGTATATGTAGTAGCTGTCCAGTCACTTTCAAATGATTCCTCTACACTTGGTAAAACTAATTTACCGCTTTGTGCATTACTATCTGGTGCAAATAAAATTTGCGTTCCACTAATACCATCTGAAGTTACCTCAACATTTGAAAGCTGATCAAACTCAGAAGTTGTTAAATTCGATGTACCGTTAACAATAACAAGTGTTAACTTATCATTTGTTGCATCAAAGCCGTCTATAGTAACTGTGTATGCACCTTCACTAGATACACCTGCATCAGTTACTTCGTAACGGAAATCTTCTGCAGCAGATGTTGCTGCAACTGTTGTATCCTCAGTGGCTGAAATATTTACTACAGTATAAGATACTTCAGCTGGAGTTTCTTCTGCTGGAGTTTCTTCTGCTGGAGTTTCTGCAGCTGGAGTTTCTTCCGCTGGAGTTTCTTCCGCTGGAGTTTCTGCAGCTGGAGTTTCTTCCGCTGGAGTTTCTGCAGCTGGAGTTTCTTCCGCTGGAATTTCTGCAGCTGGAGCCGGAGCCGGAGCTGCCTCATCACCAATTGATGCACCAAATACAATATTTAAATTATTACTTTCATCTGCAACACCATCAAGGGTAAGAGTACTACTGTTACCATCTGAATCTGGAGCAAAATAAATTACTGTCTTATTATTAATTGCATCAACAACTATTTGTTGAGTGCCAGCTGAATTTGTTTCAAACTGAGAACGGTCATATCCGCTAGGAATAGATGCGCCTAAAATAATCAGCTTATCTGAAGCTAAACTAAAACCACTAATAGTAACATTACCATCTGATCCAACAACTTCATCTCCATCCCAAGATGCATCATAAACAAATGTCTCATTATCATTAGCCGCTGTAACTGAAGAGCTATCGATGTCTACACGAGTACCTGAAATAGACGGTGAAGAAATTTCAAAGGTTAAATCAATAGTTGATAATGTTGTGTCCGAGAAACCATCTATTACAATAGAACCACTATTGCCAGCAACATCAGATCCAAAATCTATTCTAGTTTCATCAATACCTGTTGTTACATCAACACCAGTTGTTGATAGTAAATTAGTTTTGCCATAACCCGATGGAAGCGACTCTGTTTTTAGAACTATCTTGTCAATTGCAGCATCAAAACCTGTAATTGTTACCGCACCATCAATAGCAACCGGTACACCGTTTTCAAATTTAACAGAATATTCAAAAATTTCACCAGCAGAAGTTGATGCAACAGAACCAGACGATAAATCGATCTTTGGAGAACCAGCATCTGCTGCTTCATTTAATGTTGTAACATTAACTAGAGAAGAGTCAGAGACACCAGTTAATGTAATTGTACCGGTAGAATCATTATCACTTCCCAAACTAATAGTAGTATCACCGTCAATTGTTGAAACAATATCAACGTTTGAAGAACCACCAGAACTAAAACTTGCAGGAGCACCTGTTCCTCTAAGAGCAATAGTATCAGTAGCGGGATCAAAACCTGATATAAAAACATTGCCGTCAGATGCAGTTGTTACAGAACCATCGTTCGCAAAACTAACATCGTATAAAAATGTATCAGCACTTGAGGTTGCTGCAATCCTTCCTGCATTAGCTTCAATGCCTGCGGTCGCACTACCGCTGCCTGAACCTGATCCACCTGAACCTGATCCACCACCATCTGTAGTAGGAGTTGTTGGCGTTGGACTTACGGCTCCGCCGCCACCACCGCCGCCGCCACATGCAGCAAGAAGTAATGGAAGGGTAATAGCAGATAGGTAACCAAATTTATTTTTACTCACATCAAAAGAAAGTTTACTAAGTGAAGTTTCTTTAACAGCTTTATCTAATAAATCTGATTTAAATTTTTCGCTTTTTATTTCGATCATAATGTTCTCCAGGTATGACTATGATTTAGACACGTAGCCGAATCTTTTCTTATCATTTAACTTATAAAACTATTGTCAGCAAAAGTGCAAACGTAAATTACAATAATTTTAATTATTATGTTAATACTTATAACACAAGCTATATATAAAAAAATACTTAAATTAATGTCTAACATAATATCATCAATGAATAATAGTATAAATAATTAATTTCAATATATTTGTAATACCAATCACTCTTCACAAATATACAAACGCATATCGATATATATTGTTTATTTAGCTTAGGTATATTTAGCTTATGTATTTTTTACTTAAGTATTATAAAATTAAAACGTTGAACCTTCCTAAGCCCTAGGATTTAAAACAAGCCAAGGTGTAGGATGAGTTCTACACTCCCATTTTGATAACAGTATATCAAGGTGATTAGATTGAGAAATTGATTTTGGAACTATAAATGCCTCAGAGCCTTTTTGTTCAATTACCTCAACATCATGTGTTTTAGAAAACAAATTAGGCAAAATATCCTTTGAATGTCCAGATTTAGTTAAATGTGTTTCAATAATAATACGACAGTCTTGATACTTAATAATCTCGTCCTCAGAAAATAGTTTCAATTCATCTCCTTCAATATCACATAAAATGAGAATATCTTTTTTTTCTAAACCTTCTAATTCGGATGAAAAAAATTCTTTTCTACAAGAAATATCAACATTATTTAACTTTGATAGCTCAAGAGTTTTTTCTTTTGCTTTTGGATCTATGTCATACGCAAAGACATCTACATCCCCTAATAGCAACTTTAGGCCAACTGAATAGTAACCTTCCGCGGAACCAATATTCACTATAACGTCGGGTTTATTTATTTTAAGGTTTTCTATAATTAAATGTAACTCGGATTCGTATGAACCAATAATTTTAGGAACAAGGCATCCTTCAGAAATATCGCGCGGATTGGAAAAGAAAGTCATTCCCTTAAAAGGTCCTTGAAAAACTTTAGGACCATCAGATTCAACTATAGTATTATAAATAATAATTGATCTGAAGATGGCTAGTCTTCTTAGGGCGTTATTTAAATCTAATATAGGATTTGAAGATTTAAGCTGAAGAATATCTAAAGCTGATTTCCTGTATCGATCTATTATATTCAAATTTTCCCCCCGGAATTATTGTAATAATATTATCGAAAATAAAAACACATAATATTATACCATTATTAGTGTTGGTATAAAAAAATAGCCCTATGAGCAAATTATTAATTAACTTAATTTAAATAAAATAAATTGTTAGAATGAATTGATCATAAAAATAATTTATTATAAAATTTAAATTATATAAAATTACTCAAATCTTTATTAGGAATAAGAATGTTTTCAAATCACCCCAAAGGATTAAAAGTTCTATTTTATACCGAGCTTTGGGAGAGGATGTCATATTATGGAATGCGAGGTCTTTTAGTATTATTCATGACAGCATCCATTTCTGAAGGTGGGTTAAATTATAGTAATGTTTCTGCAAGTGCTATTTATGGAATTTATGCATCATTAGTTTATTTATTAGCACTTCCTGGTGGTTGGATCGGTGATAGGATTTTAGGACAACAAAAAGCAATACTTTATGGCGGTCTAACAATAACCCTGGGACACTTTATTTTAGCCATTAACTATACAAGTACATTTTTTTTCGGACTAGCTTTTGTTGTTTTGGGAACAGGTCTATTAAAACCAAATATTTCAGCTCTAGTTGGGGGACTGTATGAAAAAAAAGAGGAATTAAAACAGTCAGGTTTCACCTTATTTTATATGGCAATCAATGTTGGCAGTATTCTTGGATTTTTTATTTGTGGATATCTAGGAGAAAAAATTGGCTGGCATTACGGATTTTCAGCAGCAGGTTTTGGAATGGCTCTTGGTATAATAAGATATAAGTATTCACTACCAATTTTAGGAAAAATTGGATTAAAACCAAACTTAAAAATAACTAATTCAGAAAAAAGAAGGGATATTAGATTAATATTATTTTCATTAACTTTAATCTTTATTTTTCTTCTCTCAGGTATTTTTGGGGTTATAAAAGTTGATCCCATTCCCTTGGCTAATATCCTTACTCTAGTTATCGCCTCCATAGCTATTTTATATTTTTTATATATATTTTTATTTGGAAATCTTAACACAAAGGAGAAGAAAAATATTTGTATGATAATAATACTTTTCGTTAGTTCAGCATTTTTTTGGGCTGGCTTTGATCAGGCGGGAAGTTCATTTAGTATTTTTGCAAAAGAATACACTGATAGATTTATCTTTAATTGGGAATATCCATCAAGTTGGATACAAATATTAAATCCTGTTCTTGTGGTTGTTCTTTCTCCTTTTATAGCTTCCTTATGGATCACTTTAGGAAAAAAAATGCTAGATCCATCGTTACCCTTTAAGTTTGGAATGGGCTTAATTTTAATGGCCATAGGTTTTTTATTTGTTGCTGTGGGAGCAAACGTTGCGTTAGCCAATGGAAGTGCTGGTGTAAAATGGTTACTTTTAACTTACCTTTTCCATACACTTGGTGAATTAACAATTAGCCCTATTGGCCTAGCGGCAATTTCTGATTTATCACCAAAAAAATATGTTGGGCAATTAATGGGTATATGGTTTCTTGGATCATCCTTAGGCGCAATAATTGCAGGTCTTCTATCAGGTCAAGCTACGAATGAAGGGTTAATATCAATGCCAATTTTATTCAACAAAATTGCTTTTGGTGCTTCAATCTTTGGACTAATATTAATAATTATATCACGCCCCCTTAATAAACTTCTCTTAGGTAAACATTAAAGTGATCTAGAAAGATAAAATTACTAGCATAGTTGATGCTAAGTTATTATAAGATTATATTATCAGTTGTGTTTTATTAAAAATAAATAGCAATGCAGGTTTGAGCTTAGGAAGATACTATGAAAGAGAAACATGAACTAGCATTGAAAGCATTTAATTTACAAGATTTTGATGAATGTGAAAAAATTTGTCTTTCATTATTCAATAAAGGTGATGCTGATACTATTATTCTTAATTTACTTGGAATAATAAATTCTAATAAAGCCAACACAAATGCGGCAATTTCATATTTTGAAATGGGAACAAAAAAAGATTCAAAAAATTATATTTCTTTTTTTAATTTAGGGAGAATATATTTTGACCTTGGAAAAAAAGATAAAAGTTTAAAATCATTTAAAGAAGTAGTGGCAATCAAAAAAGATTTCTCACCTGCTTATGAAAATATATTAACAATTCTTTTAGATCAGGACAAAGTAGACGAAGCTCGCAATTTTATAAAAGGGATAGCAGTAGATAGTAAAATTATTAAAAATATAGCTTATTATGAAGGTAAAATCTTTTTAGCTAAAGGTGAGACCAATAAAGCATATAATTCTTTTATTAAAACTATTGAAAGTGATCCTCATCATTATGGCGCACTGAGCTCTCTTGGTCAAATATCCTTTATAAGGAGCAACGCGAAAGATTCTATTGCCTACTATAAAAAAGCAATAGAGATAGATAAAAAATCTAACGATTTGATCAATATTTCAATTTCTTTAAATGTTTCTGGAGAATTGGAAGAGGCTTATGAGTACCTCCTGGAAGCTTATAAACTATTTCCAAATGAAATTTTGATTTATCGTCACCTAGCAGAAATACTTGGAAAGAAATTCATGTACCTCGAGGCATGTGAAAAATGTTATGAGGGATTAAAAAAATATCAATCATTGAGTCCTGAATTACAAAAAGAAGCAATTTATAAGAAACAAGATCTTGAAAAAAAAATAATGCAACTTATTGATCAAATAACATTTGATTCAAATATTAATTATAACGATAACCAGGATCTTAAAGAAAAAAATTATGCCTTCTTTCAAAAAGCATTGAGGGAGGAGAACCCGGAAAATTTCATAGTATTAAGAGGTACAGCTAACCTTACTTTTAACAATTTGATAAATAAAAGATTTCAAAATCAAGAAATGGATCAAGAAATACTAAATCAAATCATTTCTATAGAAATATTTAGTAATTTTATATCAAAAATAGCTAATACAAATGTTGTTATTGAAGACTTTTTAATTAAGGTGAGATCATATATTCTTCATATAGTTGCAAATGAAAGTTTTAGTAAAGCTGATAGTGATCTAGATATTGTAAGTTTTAAAAATTTTCTTGGCTCTCTTGCACTTCAGTGTCATCATAATGAATATATATGGAATTTAAGTTCTCAGGATTTAAAAAATTTAGATAAAATAACTCAATCAATCGTAAACGCTAATCAAAATAATGAGATAGATATTGAAATTATTATTTTAGCTCTTGTAACAACAAAAGGCCTAAGCAACTTCAAAAAAAATATTCCAAATTTTAATGATATAAAAAATTCTAAGGATAAAAAATTATCTAAAATTTTTAATAATCAAATTAGTGATTTTACGAAAGAAAGGGATATAAAAAAAACAATTAAACTTCTGAATAACATAGAAGACAATGTTTCAATAAAAGTTCAAAGACAATATGAATCAAACCCATACCCAAGGTGGGATAATATGGAAATCAATAAGAATGATTACTATAATTATATTGTTCAGACTGAAATAGGCCCAAATACTTTTACCTATGAAGCTGAAAATACAAAAATCTTAATAGCAGGTTGCGGAACTGGGAGGCACGCAATTAATACAGCTTTATCATCTCAAAGCTCTATGGTTACCGCTATAGACTTAAGTGCTGATAGCCTGGCATACGGAATTAGAAAGGCTAAGGAATTGGGGGTTTCAAATATAGAATGGTATCAAGGTGACATTTTAGATATCGAGAAATTGGACTATAATTTTGATTATATTGAATCAAGTGGTGTTTTACA
>Ga0209709_10002985_pt1 | contig 14322 bp, 10 predicted proteins | sample ArcticOcean_MG_C_2_FD_187435 | JGI IMG/M metagenome (GOLD analysis project Ga0209709, IMG submission 187435) | Marine microbial communities from western Arctic Ocean - ArcticOcean_MG_CB4_136 (SPAdes) (version 2) | ecosystem: Environmental > Aquatic > Marine > Oceanic | place: Arctic Ocean... | reverse complement strand
CAGCTTCAAGTGCTGCCATACAGCCCATACCAGCTGCGGTAACCGCTTGTCTAAATATTTTGTCTTTAACGTCTCCTGCAGCATAAACTCCAGGGATATTAGTTTCAGTAGAATCTGGTTTAGTAATTAAATATCCTTCTTTATCCATATCTAGTTGTTCTTTAAAAAGAGCAGTAGCTGGATCATGACCAATAGCAATGAACAGGCCATGAACTTTAATTTCATCGATTTTATTCGTTTTAAGGTTTTTAATTTTAATAGCTGTAACATTTTTAGGTTTACTATCTCCAATGACTTCCTCAACAGCACTATCCCAAATTATTTCAATTTTTTTATTTGCCATTAATTTCTTCTGAAGTAATTTTTCCGCTCTTAAAGTATCTCGTCTGTGAATTAATTTTACTTTTGAGGCAAATTTTGTGAGAAACATTGCTTCTTCAACAGCAGCATTTCCACCACCGACAACTGCCACAACTTTCTCTTTAAAGAAAAAACCATCACATGTTGCACATGCCGAAACACCAAAACCTCTATACGCTTGTTCTGATTCTAAATTTAACCACCTTGCTTGAGCACCGGTTGAAATAATTATACTATCAGCAGTATATTTTTGTCCGTTGTCCCCAATTGCCTCAAATGGAGTTGATTTTAAATTTACTGAAGAAATATGATCTTCTATTAAGTCTGTTCCAACAGCTTTTGCTTGATCTTTCATTTGATCCATTAGCCAAGGACCTTGAATTACATCTGAAAATCCTGGATAATTTTCTACATCTGTTGTTGTAGATAATTGTCCACCAGGCTGAATTCCATAAACTAAAATAGGATTAAGCATTGCTCGTGCCGCATAAACTGCTGCAGTATAACCAGCTGGACCCGAACCTATTATTAACACTTTTGTGTGTTTTATTGGATTTTGACTCATACAAAAGTTATATAGGGATAAATGACAAAATTAAAAGGATTATTATTGACCGAGGGTATGCATGGCATGATTAGTCAAGTAGAAGGTTTGGCTAAGGCCTTAGACTTAGAATTTATACACGAGAAGATTGAACTTAATAATTTTTGGAAAATTTTACCCCCAAAGTTGACACCAATTAAGAATTTTGTTTTTAAAAATGAAATTAATCACAAATTCAATATTGTAATTTCATGTGGAAGAAAAAGTGTCGCGCCTTCTATTTATTTAAAAAATAAATTTAAAAATAAAATTATGAATGTTCATATTCAAGATCCAAAAGTTTCTTTAAATAATTTTGATTATATCGTTGCACCAGAACATGACAATTTACAGGGTAAAAATGTTTTATCCAGTAAGGGTGCTATTCATTACTTAACAAATGATGAGTTAGACGAAAATGAGAACTATTTAAAATCCAGAATAGATAGAGAAAAAAAGATTGTAACTTTTATTATTGGTGGACCTACGAAGTATTACAATTATGAAGAGAAAGTAATTGATGAAATATTCTTAAAAATTAAAAATAATTTTTTAAATAATAATTATCAAGCAATAATTATTCCTTCAATAAGAACTCCAAAAAGTATTATTAAAAAAGCTCAAAACTATTTTACTCAAGGCCAAGTTGTAATAGATAGTGTAGATAAAAAAGCTTATTTATCAGCATTAAAACTAGCAGACCATATTGTTGTAACTTGTGACTCGACTTCCATGATTTCAGAGGCCGCCATAACTGGAAAACCAATTTATGTAGCCCAAATGCCATCAATTAAAAAAAATGAGAGGTTTGAGAGTTTCTTTAAACTATTTGAATCTTTGAAAATAATTAAGAATCTTGATATAGTGGTGGACAGTTGGAGTTATCAAAAACTTGATGAAGCTAATAAAATATCAATATACTTAAAAAATAAACTAAACGAATATGACTTTTCTTAAATCACTATTACATAATTCAAAAGAACATGCTGAACCTTTTCAACACTGGGAATTAAATGAGCCTTTATCTAGTGAGGCAATTAAAGAAATAAATATAGCAGATATTGCAAATGTTGCTGAACATAATTTAATTTATGATGGAACTAGAGCAATTGATGGAGGAGCTGCAGAATTTAGAGAAGGAATATCATCTGGCGGTAAAGCTATTAAGTTTAGATGCTTTATAACAAAAGAAAATTCAAATGAATTTCCAGGATTAGTAAAATTTATTAATGAGTTACAATTAAAAGAAACACATCAAAAAATTTCCAAATTAATTAACAAAGATTTATCAAATTCTCATGTAAGGGTAGAAATTATTTGTGATAGAGAAGGTTTTTGGTTAAAACCTCATTGTGATATTAAGGAAAAGCTAATGTCATGCCTTTTATTTGTTAATGAATTCAACGAGTCAGAGAGTTTAGGCACAGATTTTTATAATGAGAAATTAGAAAAAGTTAAGACAGTTCCATATAGAAATAACTATGGCTATTTCTTCTCTAGTGGACCTGGCACTTGGCATGGAATGGAAAAGAAAGAGATTGTTAAAGAAAGACGTTGTTTACAGGTAAACTATGTGACTTTTCCAACTGACTGGAAAGTTGAATAAGTATTATGAATGAAAATAATAATTATATCTCAGAAATTAAAGAATTTACTTTTTTAGGAAAAAGTATGGAGAGTGTTTCAATTATTTATGGAATATTTTTAATTACCTGGGGAGTGGCTGTAAGTTTTATAAATGGCAGTAATTCTTTGACGTCATTTATTCCATCAATTTTTGGTTTACCAATATTATTAGGTGCTTTTTTGACTATTAAATTTCCAAATAAAAAAAAATTATTTATGCATATAGTCGTATCATTTGGTTTGATTGTATTTATTGGTGGTTTAGATTTTTCAAGGGGGTTACTAAAAGGTACATCATTTAATAATATATGGGCAGATACCTCTAAACTGATGATGCTTATAACTGGATTATTATTTACTTTTTTATGTGTCAAATCTTTTATCTTTGCTCGTAAAAATAAGCAGTAGTTTAGTTTCAGATTATTTTTATTTGATCATCAATAGAAATTTTTCCATCATTTAAGATCTCACACCTAATTCCACCTTTTCTTAAAAATTCTTTAATAATATTATCTTTTTCTAGTTTTTCTGAAAGATCACGACAAGGTCTACATAAATCAATTACATCTAATAGAACATCTCCAATTAATATTTTCTTATCAATCAAATAGTTTAGCTTAATTCCTCTTGTAATAATATTCCTTCTAAAGTCTACGTAAGGAATATTTAAATTATATTTTTTATTATAATTATCAATACTTTCACTCTCAATAATAGATAAGTGGTTATAAGGATTGTTATAATCTTTAAAATACCTGTCGCCAATTACCCCCTTACCAGCAACTAAATCTATTGCATTAACTTCAATAATTTTTTTATTATTATTCTCTGTAATTCCAATTTTGATTACTTTTGACATTCTTAGATGGTTTTAAGTAAATTTAATATTTAGTTCATTAATTTAAATAAAGAACTAAGAATTCCATTTCCTGATAGCTCTATCGCCAATATTATTATTCCAAATATTATAACTTTTTTATTCATTTAATAAAAAGATATAAAGTTAATAAGATCCAAAAAAAAGCATAATAGTAATAAATATGTTTCCTAGCAAAAATAGTTGCAAAACCTTCTGCCTTTGAATTATTTTTTTTATTTTTCTTCATTTGAAATTAAATATCTTGAAGAGATATTACCGAAAGTTCTTTTGTTTTTAAAGATCTAATTCCCTTTAAACAAGCTTGAGCTGTTGACATATTTGTGCAATAAGGAACTTTATTTACTAATGTGGCCCTTCTTAAAGCCATTGCATCATGAAGGCGATGCTCACTATTTCCTCCTCCAGTATTGATAACTAAGGCAATCTTCTTAGAATTTAATACATCAACAATATGAGGAGAACCTCCACTTACTTTATTGATTTTCTTACATTTTATACCATGTTGACGAATATAATCTGCAGTTCCGCCTGTACCACACAAAGTAAAGTTTAGTTTCAATAATTGTTTTGCTAAATCAACACCTTCTTCTTTATGACTGTCTTTTAGAGATATAAAAGCCAATCCTTTTGTAGGTAAAGAATTTGAGGATGCAATTTGACTTTTAGCAAATGCCATACCAAAGTCTTTATCAAACCCCATAACCTCACCAGTTGATTTCATTTCAGGACCTAAAAGTACATCACTATTTGGAAATTTATTGAAAGGAAATACAGCTTCTTTAACTGCAAACATATTTTTAGTTTTACTCTTTAAATTAAATTTAGATAATTTTTCACCTGACATTATTCTTGAAGCAATTTTTGCAAGAGGAATGCCTTTAGCTTTTGAAACAAAAGGAACAGTTCTACTGGCTCTTGGATTAACTTCGATAACATAAATTTCATCATTTTTAATTGCAAACTGAATATTCATGAAACCCTTAACATTTAAAGCTAAAGCTAATTTTTTAGTTTGTACTTCTATTTCAGAAATCAATTTTTTTTTAATAGATATTGGTGGGAGACAACAAGCTGAGTCTCCAGAGTGAATACCAGCTTCTTCTATGTGCTGCATTATTCCCGCAACAAAAACCTGCTTACCATCAGATATAGCATCAACATCTACTTCCATTGCATGACTAATAAATTTATCTATTAATATCGGATTTTCTTCAGAAGCTTTAAAAGCCTCTTCTACAAAATTTTTTAATTGACTTTTTTCATGAACAATTTCCATTGCTCTTCCACCTAAGACATAAGAAGGTCTAATCATTAGAGGTAGTCCAATTTTTTCAGCAATCTTAATAGCCTGCTTATAATTTTTAGCAATACCACTCTCTGCTTGTTTTAATTTTAATTTATCAAGTAACTTTCTAAATCTATCTCTATCTTCAGCTAAATCTATAGATGTATATTGAGTGCCTAAGATAGGTAGCTTGTTATCATGTAAAAACTTCGCAAGTCTTATTGGTGTTTGCCCACCAAACTGAGCAATGATTCCCACAAGATTTCCTTTTTGCTGTTCTTTTTTAACAATATTATAAACATACTCTTCTTTAAGAGGTTCAAAATAAAGCCTGTCACTTGTGTCATAATCTGTTGAAACTGTTTCTGGGTTACAATTAATCATTATAGTTTCAAAACCAATATCTTTAAGAGCATAACTTGCTTGGCAACAACAATAATCAAATTCAATACCTTGACCAATACGGTTAGGACCACCACCTAAAATTATAATTTTTTTTTTTGAAGATGGTTTTGCTTCACATTCTGAATTCAAGGCATAATTTCTTTGGTAGGTTGAATACATATAAGGAGTAAAAGATTTAAATTCAGCAGCACAGGTATCTACTTTTTTATAAACAGGTAGCACCTTCAAGGCAGTTCTTTTTTTTCTAACAATATCCTCAGAAATTTTGGTAATTTCAGATAGTTTTTTATCAGAAAAGCCTATTGATTTAATTCTATTAAATTCATTGTAGTCTTTAGGGAGACCTTTTTTTTGTATTTGGGTTTCCTCATCAATGATCTCTTTTATTTGCTGTAAGAACCAGGGATCTATTTTACACAGTTGGTGAATTCTTTTAATACTTATTTTTTTTCTAAATGCTTCTGCAGCCAATAAAATTCTGTTAGGAATATTTTTTCTTAACTCTTTTTCTATTTCTTTTTTATTAAGTGGAAAAATTCTATCCAGCCCTGAAAATCCAACTTCAAGAGAAACCAATGCTTTTTGCAGAGATTCTTTAAAGTTTCTACCAATTGCCATAGCTTCACCAACAGACTTCATTGAAGTACCCAGTATTGCTTCAGATGTAGAAAATTTTTCAAATGTAAATCTTGGAATTTTTGTTACCACATAATCAATACTTGGCTCAAAAGAAGCTGGTGTTGTCTTAGTAATTTCATTTTTTAATTCATCTAAAGTGTAACCAACAGCCAGTTTAGCAGCAACTTTTGCAATTGGAAAACCAGTTGCTTTGGATGCTAGCGCTGATGACCTTGAAACTCTTGGATTCATTTCAATAATAACCATTCTTCCATCTTTGGGGTTAATTGCAAATTGGACGTTGGATCCACCTGTCTCTACTCCAATTTTTTTAAGACAGGCAATTGATGCATTTCTCATTACTTGGTATTCTTTATCAGTAAGTGTTAGGGCAGGAGCAACAGTAATAGAGTCACCTGTATGAATTCCCATTGGGTCAATGTTTTCAATAGAGCAAATAATTATACAATTATCCCTTTTATCTCTAACAACTTCCATTTCAAATTCCTTCCAACCTTCAAGACATTCTTCTATTAAAATTTGACTGACAGGTGATTCTTGAAGCCCATCTTTAACTATTTTTAAATATTCTTTTTCAGTTTTGGCAATACCACCACCTAATCCACCCAAAGTAAAAGCAGGTCTAATTATTACGGGTAGTCCAATTTGCTTAAGGGCTTCCACAGCATCTCTAATATGATTTACAACTTTAGATTTTGGTAAGTCCAAACCAATATCCAGCATATTTTTTCTAAATTTCTTTCTATCCTCAGCATTTGAGATCGCTTTAGAATTTGCACCAATTAATTCAATTTTATATTTCTTTAAAATTCCTTTCTTCTCTGCTTCCATTGCTAAATTCAAAGCAGTTTGGCCACCCATTGTTGGTAAAATTGCACCTGGTTTTTCTTTTTTTATAATTTTTTCTAATACCTCTAAAGTTATAGGTTCAATATAAGTTTTATCTGCAACACCAGGGTCTGTCATTATAGTTGCTGGGTTGGAGTTAATTAAAATAACTTTATAACCTTCATCTTTAAGAGCCTTACATGCTTGAGTTCCAGAATAATCAAATTCACATGCTTGACCAATAATTATAGGTCCAGCACCAACAACTAATATAGTTTTAAGATCTTTTCTTTTTGGCATTTTTTTTTATATTATTGATAAATTTTTCAAATAAATAAACACTATCTTGTGGTCCTGGATTTGATTCAGGATGATACTGTACTGAAAAAATAGGTTTATTTTTTAATCTAATTCCTTCAATACAACTATCAAATAAAGATTTATGCGTTATTTCAATATTTTTTGGCAATGTTTCTTTTACGATTTCAAAACCATGGTTCTGGCTTGTTATTTCTACATTATCCCGAATTAAATTTTTAACAGGATGATTAGCTCCTCTGTGACCTAGTTTCATTTTTTTTGTTTTTGCACCAAGTGTTAAAGCGAGTATCTGATGACCAAGACAAATACCAAAAATAGGTAAGTTGTTTTTAATTAATTCTTTAACAATTCCTATTGCATATTCTCCAGTTGCAGCAGGGTCACCAGGTCCATTAGATAAAAAAATACCACTTGGTTTTAATTTTAGTATATCTTTTGCATCAGTTTTGCATGAAACAACAGTTACTTTGCAGTTAAGGTCTGAAAAATACCTTAGTATATTTTTTTTAATTCCATAATCAATTGCCACGACATGCATAGAATGCTTTTTATTTTTTAAATAGCCAGTTTCTTTTTTCCAAGTTTTAAAACCAGACCATACATAATTTTTTTTTGTCGTAACTTGCTCTGCCAAATCCAGATTTTTTAAGCCACTCCATTTAGAAGTAGCATTTGCTAATTTACCGATATTAAAATTACCCTTCTTTGAAAAAGCAATAGTTCCTTTTGGAGCCCCCTTATCTCTAATATAATTAGTTAAACTTCTAGTATCTAAACCTGTGATCCCTACAATTTTATTTTTTTTTAACCATAAGTTTAAGTTAACCAAAGATCTATAATTTGATGGATTTGTTATTTCAGAATTAAAAATTACACCTTTCGTCCAGATTTTATCAGACTCTAAATCTTCTTTGTTTGTTCCAACATTGCCGATATGAGGAAATGTAAAATTAATTATTTGTTCCGCATAAGATGGGTCTGAAATAATTTCTTGATATCCAGTTAGTGAGGTATTGAAACAAACTTCACCAGTAGCAATTCCCTGGTATCCAATACCAACACCTTTAAAGATAGTTTTATTTTCAAGAACTAAAATACCCGTGTTAATCTGTGAGATTTTGTGTGAGCTATTTTTTTTTGCTTTTTTGATCAATTACAACTCATGAGTTAAAGGTTAATACAATAAAACCTTAATTATGGCAACAGAGATGTATTATAAAATTATTAAAAATAATTTTTCTTTTGAAGAATTTTATCTTTGAAGTACATTAAAAATTATTATGACATTGAAAGAAACAATAGAAACAAACTACAAAAGTTCTGTAAAATCAAAAAATAAGATGGAAACCTCAACCTACAGGTTAATTCTATCATCTATTAAAGACCTGGATATTCTAAATCGATCTGGAGATAACAAAAAAGAAACAGATGACGAGGATGTTAAGAAGCTTTTAAAAAAAATGATTAAACAAAGAATCGAATCAATTGAAATTTATACAAAGAATAATAGAAAAGACCTTTTAGAAGTTGAACAAAAAGAGTTTGATCTTTTGTCTAGTTTTTTACCAGAACAACTAAATAATGAAGATACTAAAAAAATATGTATCGATATGATAAGTAAGCTTGGTGCAGAATCTATTAAAGATATGGGTAAAGTTATGGGTGAATTAAAAAAGCAATATCCAGATAATTTAGATTTTGCAAAAGCTGGCCCTTTACTTAAAGAACTATTAAATAAATAATGAAATATCCAAAGGAATATTTAGACGAAATCAAAACTCGTTTAAAGGTTTCAACAGTAGTTTCTAAATCAGTTAGTTTAAAAAAAAGAGGTAAAGAATTTGTTGGGTTGTCCCCATTTAAAACAGAAAAAACACCATCTTTTACAGTCAATGATGAAAAAGAATTTTATCATTGTTTTGCAACATCAGAGCATGGAAATATCTTTGATTTTATTATGAAAACTCAAAATTTGAAATTTGGTGAAGCTGTTAAATCTCTAGCAAACCTTGCTGGTATGAGACCATACACATTTTCAAAACAGGATGAAGAAAGAGAAAAAAATTGGCAAGAATATTGTTCTATTTATAATCAGTATGTAGAATTTTACCATGAAGAAATTTTAAAAAATGAAAGTTTGACGGTTGCTAGAGAATATTTGAAAAAAAGAAATCTCAGTAAAAATGAAGTCAAAAATTTTAAAATTGGATTTGTTGAAAGAAATGCAAATTTTTATGAAAAATTAAAAAATGATTTTAGTGAAAAAGTTTTAGTTGAGAGTGGGCTTTTTTATTTAGATGAAAAAAAAAATACATATATAGAGAGATTTAGAGATAGAGTTATATTTCCAATTAATAATATCTCAGGCCAAGCTATAGGACTAGGTGGCAGAACAATCCAGGAAAGTAATTATCTTGCAAAATATATTAATTCTCCAGAAACACCTTTTTTTAAAAAAGGTTCAAATTTATATAATTTAGATTTAGCTAGAAAGTTATCCAATAAAATAGATCATGTATATCTTGTTGAAGGTTATATGGATGTTGTTGGTCTGAGTAAAAATGGAATTGATAATGTTGTTGCTAATTTAGGTACTTCGTTAACAGACAAACAAATTCTAATATTAAACCAATTTTTTGAAGATATAATTATTTGTTTTGATGGTGATGAGAGTGGATACAAAGCAGCGCTTAGAGCTGCAGAAAATTCAATTAAGGAACTACAACCAGAAAAACAAATCTCATTTCTTTTTTTACCAGACGGTGAAGATCCAGATAGTTATGCCAATAAAAATGGCAAAGCAAATTTTATTGACTTTACAAAACAATCAAAAATTTCAATCCATCAATTTATATTTAATCACTATAAGGAACAAACTGATAATAACCCCTCATCAATGGCAATTTTTGAAAAAAAATTAAGATCTATTGCGGCTACTATAAAAGACAATTTTATTAAAAAATATGTACTTGAGTTTTTTTTGGAAAAAATTTCAACTCTAACTCCTCATAGTAATGTAGGGAGAAAACAATTTTATACTAAAAAAATCAAATCATTAGAATCTACTCAAAAATATTTTAATGAGAGTAAATCTTTAAGTGGTGTGGAGCTAAAGGAATTCTCATTACTTTATTTAATAATGAATAATTTAGATATATTTCAGGAGAATATACACTTAATTGAAAGTATAAAATTATTTACTGCTGAAAATAAATTAATTTATGAAACGCTTTTAACAAAATTAAAAAGTGGGGAAAAACTTTCTCTTCAAGAAATTCCAGTTGACCCACAACTAATTGAAAAAATTTTTAAATTTGCAGCCATCAAGCATATTTTGAATAGTCATCAAAATAATCAAGATAAAATTTTTGAATTATTAGATGAAATTTCAAGAGATCTAAAAAACTATGATTTAGAGTTTAGAATCGAGGAGCTAGAATCAAAATTTTCTAAGGATTTAAGCGAAAGCACTTTTAATGAAATAAGAGAGCTCAAAAAGCAAAAAAACATCAATTAAACCATTCAAAAAATACGTGGATTTTTTTTAAATTGCGCTTATATAAGTGATCTCAAATATACTATTGTGGAAAGAATAATTACAAAATCATTTGCTAGACTTATGGGTCGTGGGACCCACAGAGGATTCATAACCTTTGACGAACTTAATAAATCCCTAGGAAAAAGAAATCTTTCTGATGATAATTTAGAACAAGCATTTATGCACATTTTAGATGAGAATGTGGCTTTAGTAGATAAAAAGGCTGATTTTAAAATCTTAAGAAAAAAAGAAAACTCCTCCACTGAAACTGGAAAAACTTTAGAAAAGAGTGATGACCCGATAAGAATGTATTTAAGAGAGATGGGTGGTGTCGAACTTCTATCTCGTGAAGGTGAGATTGCAATTGCAAAAAGAATTGAGGCTGGAAAAGATGTAATGTTAATAGCATTAGCCCAAAGTCCTATCACTGCACAACAATTTGTTGAATGGGATGAGAAACTTCAAACAGATGAAATTTTAGTAAGAGAAATTATAGATATTGACACAAATTATATGGAGGATGAGAGCACAGGACCCAGTGCTAAGCAAAGAAATTCAGGTGAGACTGATAAAAATAATGAAAGCTCTGGTAGCAGTGATGATGATGAATTTAATCCAACTCTTGCTGCAATGGAGACAGAGATAAAACCAAAAGTTTTAAAAACTGTTAACACACTTACAAAAGAATATGCAAAGCTAACAAAATATCAAAAAGAAAAACTAGACTGTGTTTTAAATTCAGAAAGTTTTTCTACTGCAAAAGAAAAAGGCCATGAAAAAATTGTAAGTGAAATTTTAGAAAATATTAAATCTCTTCAACTATCTCCATCAGTATCAGAAGAATTAGTTCAAAAACATTATATTGAAAACAAAAAAATTGTATCATTAGAGGGAAACCTTTTAAGACTAGCAATGGATCAAAAAATTCCAAGAAATGAGTTCATTAAATTTTATATAGGAAATGAAATTAATCCAAATCTTAAAAGATTCCTTGATACCAACCCAATGTGGAAACAGTTTTTTTTAAAAAACAAAGATGAATTTAAAAATATTAGAGAAAGATTAATTGAAATAAGTATGAAATTAGGAATTTCTGTTACTGACTTTAAAAAAATAGTTAGTAGGGTTCAAAAGGGTGAAAAAGAATCTAGAATAGCTAAGAAAGAAATGGTTGAAGCTAATTTGAGACTGGTAATTTCAATTGCTAAAAAATATACAAATAGAGGACTTCAATTTTTAGATCTTATCCAAGAGGGAAACATTGGCCTTATGAAAGCAGTTGATAAATTTGAATATAGAAGAGGATATAAGTTTTCAACGTATGCTACCTGGTGGATAAGACAGGCAATAACAAGATCTATTGCAGACCAAGCACGAACTATAAGAATTCCAGTTCATATGATTGAAACAATAAATAAAATTGTAAGAACTCAAAGGTTAATACTAAGTGAGTTTGGCAGAGAAGCAACGCCTGAGGAATTAGCTCAAAAGCTAAGAATGCCCTTAGATAAAGTTAGAAAAGTTTTAAAAATTTCAAAAGAACCAGTGTCTCTAGAAAAACCTGTTGGAGATGAAGAGGATAGTAGTTTAGGAGACTTTATTGAAGATACAAATGCATTAGCGCCTCTTGAACAAGCGATTAAATCTAATTTAAGTGAAGCTACCACAAAAATTCTATCAACGTTAACGCCAAGGGAAGAAAGAGTTTTAAGAATGAGATTTGGGGTTGGTATGAATACAGACCATACACTTGAGGAAGTAGGTCTTCAATTTTCTGTTACAAGAGAACGTATTAGACAAATTGAAGCAAAAGCTTTGAGAAAATTAAAGCATCCAAGCAGATCCAAGCAATTAAAAAGTTTTCTAGAAAGCTAAAGGTTTTATTTGTTTAGAAAAAACAATAAGATATTAGATAGTTATTTTTTCATACTATTTTCCTTAATACCCACTTCTATAATTTTAGGTCCAGCAATTTCATTATTTAATATTCTGTTAATAAATTTTTCATTTATATTCCTTTTAATATTCACAAAGGAATATAAGTTTTTATCAAATAAAACTGTAAAGCTAATTTTAATATTTTACTTATATTTAATTTTTAATTCTATCGTATCAGAAAACTTTTCTATAGGTGCACTAAGAAATTTTGGATTTATTCGATTTATAATTCTTTTTTTTGCATTTAATTATTTTTTTTATCATAAAAATTTTTTTAATAAAATTTTGATTATATGGGCGCTTACACTTTTTATAATCACGATAGACACTTATATTGAAAGTTTTGTAGGAACAAATATTTTGGGTTATGGTAAAATTTATGGAGCAAGAATTGTCAGTTTTTTTAAGGATGAACCTATTGTTGGTGGATATATTAATTCCTTTTATTTAATTATTGTTGGTTATTTCTTTTCTTTAAACCTTAAATTTTCAGAAAATTATAGGTATTTTATATTGGCAGTCTCATTACTTTTTCTCTGGGCAATAATTTTAACTGGAGAGAGATCAAATGCAATCAAAGCTATTTTTGGGTTTATGATTTTTTACTTTATTAATCATCATTTCAAGATTAAGGAAAAATTAATTTCAGTCTTATTAATATTAATAGCAATTGGTTCTTTGATTAATAATTCAGATTTCTTAAAATTAAGATATAATGAATTACTCTTAAATCCAATTCTCACTTTCTATTACATCGAAGTAAAAAAAATAGAACATGGTAGTGATTTTGAAGTTGAACTTGGATATCTCTACAAGGTTTATATAGAACATGGTAGTGATTTTGAAGTTGAACTTGGATATCTCTACAAGGTTTATAAAGACTCTGGCTTTGATGGTTCATTTAATGATTATCTTAATCTTTCTAAAAATGTTTCTAATCTTGGTATGTATGCAAACCTCTACAAATCTGCTTACAGTGTCTTTAAAAGCTATCCATTTTTTGGAGCAGGAAATAAAAATTATAGACATGTAACCTGTACTAAAAATAAAAACCCCAATTATATCTGCACTACTCATCCACATCAGACTTATTTTGAGTTCTTATCAGAGCACGGTTTAATAGGTACAATTTTTATCTTATACATTTTTTTTAATTTAGTTTTTGGTAAATTAAAAATAATTTTACAGTCGAAAAATTATATACAAATTGGTTGTTGCGTATTTTTATCTAACTTATTTATACCCCTCTTACCAAGTGGTGCTTTTTTTTCTGACTATAACTTTACCATTTTTTGGCTTAATTTATCCTTAATGTATTCTATTAATAAAAAAACAAATATATTTTCAAAAAATTAACATTAAAATGTAAAAATTAGATCTAGAAGCAATTAAAATACTATCAGTTATTTATATGGGAGCTTAGCTCAATAGTAGAGTACTCGATTGACATTCGAGGGGTAGATGGAGCGTAACCATCAGTTCCCACCATTAATAATATTTTTACCTATGCTAGACATCACTTACATTATAATATATTCAAAGTTTAATTTTTAGGGGCCTGTAGCTCAGTTGGTTAGAGCAGTACACTCATAATGTATTGGTCCCAGGTTCGAGTCCTGGTGGGCCCACCAAAAATTAATTTTAATAAAAGATTAATTAATAAACTCTTTCAATGTACTGAATAGAGCGTTGATATCTCCATCATTACTTTCAATTATAGAGGAGAATTCTTCCTTCTGAGTTCTCGCAAGGCTTAAACCCTCAATGATTAGATCTCTAATTATTGGGGTATTTGTGTTTTTTGTATATATTCTCCAATCAATTTTAACTTCTGGTCTTTGTTCTGTTTTAACTAAAATGCTACTAACCATCGTATAATTATCATTTAATTTTTTTTTAGATATTACCTCTATCTCTGG
>Ga0209709_10002984_pt1 | contig 14325 bp, 10 predicted proteins | sample ArcticOcean_MG_C_2_FD_187435 | JGI IMG/M metagenome (GOLD analysis project Ga0209709, IMG submission 187435) | Marine microbial communities from western Arctic Ocean - ArcticOcean_MG_CB4_136 (SPAdes) (version 2) | ecosystem: Environmental > Aquatic > Marine > Oceanic | place: Arctic Ocean... | reverse complement strand
ACATAGCATAAGCGTCGCCTGGTTTAAATAATTGAATATTCATTGGGAGTGTTAGTGCCCAAGGTTCGTTATTTTTAACACACCACTTATATTTTTCTTTATACTCTGATATACAATTCTGTAAATGAAAAATGTATTGTTTTTCTATATTAGAATCTATACGTGAAGTAGCTAATCTAGAATATTTTCTTAAGCTATCATAGCTTGTATGTTCATGCTTATCATTGAACTCTGTTATAATCTTATCACATATTTTATTGTCAATGAACCAACCACCAATTAAAGATTTTGCTTTATTTTCTATTAAGTATTCTTTCATAATTTTTTTATTTCACTTAAAGTATCCCCGCGGAACATTGGTACCCAGAGCGGTCTTTTATTTTTAAGCCAATATTCTAATTGTTCCTTCTTTTGATTTAAAAATTTATGAACATGATTTTGAGGTGTAAAATTTATGTTCACAGTTTTTCTTGCATTATCTGAATTATTTTCATATTTGTGCCAGGGTTGTAACTCTTTATCAATATTACTATTATGATCATAATTTGAAAACCATAATGCTCTGTTATGTTTCCAGTTTACTATCTTATTTGTGTCTTTTGAGTGTAGTATTGTCCCTTCACCTTTGTCGCCCCAATAGCAGACTCCTGTAAATGCTTTTCTAGCAACATCTGTATGCCATTTGTAATTGAAATTTGGAGCTGTAATTGATAATTCTAGTGTAACAACATAATCATTTGCATTTCCATAAAACTTTTTAGCGCCATGTGTATTATCTAAAATATCTTGTATTATATTTGTCCATCTAAGCGTATTTGGAAAAAATGTTATACCAGAAAATCCTGCTAATTTGTATTCTTTTCCGGCTGTTGTTCTAATATAATTTTCTTCACTGTATAATTCATCATACTCTTTAAAATATGATGATATTATCTCAGACTCATTTTTATCAAAAGTATTATCAGTTAGCACATGATGCCACTTAATTCCTTCAATTTTAGTTTTGATTACAACTAAATCATCTGATACATGATATTCTTTTATTTCAGACATAATTGTCCTTTGTATTATTTAATTCATTCAGCCTTAGATATTCTGTTAGCATGTCATTTGATATTTTATTATTTACCATCATTTCTCCAGAGTGATGATAGAAAAATTCCCAAGGTTGTTTGTCTAATTCATAACCCATATCCATTAAATTAAAATATAATTTTGTTCCGTAATACGGGGACAAAATTGACAATACATAATAATCAGCTTCTATTTCTTTTGCTAATTCAATTGTTTGTTTTACATCGTCATCTGTCTCACCGGGGAATCCTGCCATAAAATATGCTGTGAAGGGGACACCTGCATCTCTTAATAGTTTTGCGCCGACCTTCATATCATCTGTTGTCTCATCTTTCTGTATTTCCTTTAATATTCTATCACTGCCACTTTCAAATCCTAACTTTACTCTACTACAGTTTGTTTGTTTCATGAGATCTGCAATTTCTTCATCTAGATGATCTGTTCTTGCTTCACACTTCCAGGGCATATCTAGTTTATGTTCTATCATATTTTTCATGATTTGTTTAACACGCGGTTTTTTAACAGTAAAAATATCATCAACAAAGTAAACAACAGCATTATCTTCAATAATCAGTTTAGACTTATCTTGTGTATTTCCAGATGCTGAATAGTCGTATTTATTCTTATTCCAGTGATTTGATTTTAAGTGTATCATTTCATCTAAAACACTCTTAGGGCTTCTATATTGTGTTTTATCTCTCTTCCAATGAAATGGTGATGCACAATAAGTGCATCTATATGGACAGCCACGAATACTACAAATATATGATACATCTATAAATTGTTTTTCTTCTTCTGACATTCCATAAAATTTATTTCTTTCTGGTAGCGGAAGATCATCAATAGACTTTATAACATTTGCATCGCCTATTCCAATTATTTTTGTCCCTTCACGACAAGCAACACCAGATATTACTCTAGGGTCTTTACCGTTAACTAATGCCAGCATTGCCTCTTCACCTTCACGCTGAATAGCATAGTCTATGTTATCTAATTTATCTAATAGTTGATGATCTAAAGTTGCATGAACACCACCTATAACTTGTTTTATTTTAGGATTTCTCTTTTTAACTTTAGTTGATAATATATCAATTGTCTTTATATTTGCTGTGTATGAAGTATAGCCAATCCATTCAGGCTCAAACTCTATTATTTTTTCTACTACTTCTTCCCAAAGATAGCTGTCAGTATTTGCAAAATATTCTTTGTATGTTTTAAAACCTTTCTTACGATGAATTACATCATATTTTGTAAATTCATTATGACCTAAAAAATCTGCATTATATAGCCAGGCATCATGTCCATGCTTGTTTAAGTACGCAGATATGTATGCTATTCCTAATGAATTTGCATTATAATGTGAGCCTAAAAATCTATAAAAAGGTGGGTTAACTAGAAGAACTTTTGACATTATTTTTCTTTTCTAATAATTCTGTATCTTTCTTTGCTTTCATGTTATGAACAACTCTCCAATTATGCTCAAACATGTTTTCACCATTATTATAGATTTCAAAGTCACCTTTGTCTGTAAAACCCCAATTGCCAGTTACATCGCCTCTATGCTGTTTTACATTCCAATAAAATTCTTTACTTTGAAATCTATAATGATTAACTTTTAAATATGATGTCTCTATTAAACTTTCTATAGGTCTTCTAAGCTCCTTTATATATTCATTCCATGTACGATTATTATGATTGAAAGATCCTCTTTTAGTTAAATTACCGTTTACAGTCAAACCATTGACATTGTGATGATGCACTCCGAAATGTTTGTCGATATTTCCGCCTGTATGAATTATTGCCTTTGTTAATGATATTGGTGGTGGACTTGATGAATTATTGGATATTGGCTCATGGCTAGTTCTTATTACAAATGAATCAACAACACTTTCAGGTTGTTTTTCAATTCCGGCATTATGAAAATCAACAGAGGGTATAACTATTTGATTGAAGTTAACTTTTGTTTCATTCTCACCCTTATCTTTTAAAAAGTCGACTATTGTATCGTATCCTCTTCTTGCATAAACAAACTCATCAATATCGCACACTAATAACCAATCTGAATCTACTATTGAATAAACTTTGTCATATATTTTTTGACATTGTGGGGATTTTAGTTTGGTATGCACAAGACTAATATGTTCCATATAAGGTCTAATCACATCCAAATAATTATCAGTACTATTATGGTTGATTAAATAGAAGTGTTCAACACCTTCATCAAAATAATGTTCAATCCACTCTTTAAATAAATGTGCCTCATTTCTAAAAATAGCCATAACTGAAAGTTTGTGTGCTTTTAGTTTTCCTAGTCTTTTTGGGTGGGGATGAGTAAGTGCTTTCATACCTTTCTATTACGAGTTTTCCCATTACACATTTTACAAATTAAAGGTGCATCACCATCCATTAGTCTTTCACCATCTGTAGACACTTTCTCTCTTATTTTTGCAAAATTGTAAAAAACTTGTTCAAAACCTATTGTTTTAACATTTCCAAGATTAACTTCTCCTTTCCAGTCCATACAACATAAGTGCCCATTTCCGTATACATCTATAATAAATTCTTTGTATGGTCTTCCACAAGGTGTCATCTCTTTAAAATCTTTAAAATTATTTTTTCTGGCATCTAAATCTCCTGACTGAACCCATAGGTGACAGTCTTTCACAAGGTAAGGCTTAATATAATCCCAATTTTTTTTATAATAGTTACTTAATACTATCATTTTAAAATAGTGTAAATTCTCTAAATTCTTATCAACATAAGTTCCATTTGTATTTAAGAAAAATTCTGATTCTGGCACAAGCTCTCTTACCTTCTTAACAATAGAAAAAAGTCTTTTAGCATACATTAATGGTTCATTATAATAATGAAAAGCTACTTTACCCTTAAATTGCATTTCTTTATAAGCTTTTACTATTATTTCTATAACTAAATCATCTGGTAAATGTTCACCTTGAGGCAGATTTCCATATCTATCTAAGTCTGCGCTGGGACATCGATCATGATCTTTTGCCATATCACAGCCTCTTCCAATTTCAAGTGTTAAAAGTGAGGTTGGCTCCGGAGTACTAAAATTATATTTCAAATTAAAGCCTTAAATGTCTCTGGGTACTTACGTATTAATTCATCGCGAACCAATTCAGCATATTTCTGAGCCCCTTTAGGCGATGTATGTTCCCTATCTGCTAGAACGAATTTGTGAATTGCAAATAATTCTTTTGTTTTTTCTTCACCTAAACTATTAAGATATTGTGAAAATACTTCATTGTTATCAATATATTTTATATCATATTTATTAGCAATTTGTATCATCCAATCTCTATACTTTAGTGAGCCACTTCGATAATGCTTTCCATTTTTCCAAGTATTTCTTGCTGGTGGTGTGAGAAGGTATAAGTCAATTTTATATTTTTCACATAGCTTAATTAGTCTACGTAAATATTCACCAAACGTATAGACGATATATTCAACTTGATATTTTTCATCAAAAATAACTTTTGATTCATTTCCTATTCCTGGAATTGAGCCTCTTGGCCCACTATAACCGCGCGGATCCCAACCTGTCTCTTCAATATTTAATTTTGCGCCCTCTAATGTGCCAAAACATGCAAATAGTGTATTATCTTTATCAAACTCCATTTTATTGAAAATAAATTTTTCTAAATATGTTTCATCGGGATAACAATTAACTCTATTAAAAAAATCACGTATTGCCCAGCCGATTATTGATTTATTATGCCACTGACATTTTTCAGAATTAAATAATGGATCGATATATTCTGCCCAGCCTACTCCACCCTCTTTTTTTAATGCTGTAAGCTTGGCGCCTGTCATAGAATCTCCTATCACATAAAAATGCTTCACTTGTTCCCGCCTACAGACTCCCTCTCAATATCTTTATGGTTCAGCTCTACCCAATATATCTCGTAACAAATACAATCAGTTAAAGCTTTAAATTCGTGGAATTCTCCAGGTTTTGCAATAGTTATTTGACCTGTATTGATTACTGTTTTATCAATTAGGTCATAATCATTTTTATAAATCGTAATTTCTAAAGTACCCTTTTCCATATAAAATGCATTAAATTTATGAATATGTTTATGCTTAGAACAAAAGCCGTCTTTATTAACTTCTATTCTATGAACTTCAAAATTATGATTTGAAAATATTTCTGCAGTTAATCCCCAAACTTTGCCGGCTACATTATACATTATCTCGTATTTCCTTCTGCTGGCCTTACTTTTTCTTTTATATTTTCAATATACCAATTTTTAAATTTTGCTCTTTCATCATGAATATATTCAAGATATTTATCTATCTTTTTTCTCCAATCTTTATCTACAGTAGGATTAATAATCCCTGATTTGTAACTAGAAAATGTTCTATTAACCCATTCACAAATATCTTCACTGTCTGCTTGTCGTAAAAATATTTGTCTATTTATGTGGTAAAATGAGCCTTGATGAACTTTATTATAAACTTCCAATGGCTCAACCCACTTACCTAAAATAGCAGCATACAAACATGTTTCACTCATATGCGATGTAAAAACTGTGTCTGCTTTGTTTAGATAATGATATACATCTGCATCTCTTGGTAATAGTTTATTCTCTCCTAATAAATCTTTTAACTCACCAATAATTTGGTGTGTTGTTATAGGATGTGGTTTAAATAGTATATTTGTATCATGTTCTCTGCTGAGCCATCTTACTCTATTTAAACAAAAACGCTCTTTCAATTTATTTGAGCCAACAAGAACTACAAGATTGTCAGTTGGTTCTTGCCACTTATCAAAATCAGTCTCTCTATCTTTATATTTATTTGCAGTTTTGCTTGTTATGTTATCTTTAAAATAAGAAACAAAATCTAATTTATCTTCTACATCATCTTCATATGCATGATTTATTTGTCTTTCCCTCATCTCAAGATTTAAGGGATGTATTATGAAACATGATGCATATTCTGTATAATTTAATGATTTGAAGTATGGCATTTCTTGTGCCATAACATCATATCCAGCTTCTGTCTTATATCTCTTGTCTCTCTCATAATGCTTCATTTGTTTTAAGAAGTATCTTTCAACTTCACGAAGAGGGTCTAGACTTTTGCTTTTTTTTAGTGGACCAATTCTATCTTTTGCAACTTTATTGTTAAACATTTCCATAACTTATAATTCCCTAATAACCGGTTTCTATTATATATATTGTTTTTCTATCCGAAAAATCAAAATATTATCCGTAAAAACTAGTCTCTCTTTGTGTCGTCCAAGATGTTGTTGTATTTTGTGATGTAGTGGTATTATGACTTGTACTCCACACTGTTGTGTATGATGTAGTAGTATTTTGACTAGTGTTATAAGATGTGGTGGTACTTTTGCTGGTATTGTAAGATGTAGTAGTACTGTGACTAGTTGAGAAAGTTGTAGATGTAGTATGACTAGTTTCCACTGTTGTATTATAAGCTGTAGTTGTACTGTGACTGGTATTATATGTCGTAGTTGTACTATGACTGGTTCCATAAGTCGTAGTGGTACTATGACTGGTTCCCCAAGTTGTATTATATGTTGTTGTAGTATTTTTGCTAGTATTGTAAACTGTTGTTGTGCTTTTGCTAGTGTTATATGTTGTTGTAGTACTGTGACTGGTTGACCAAGTAGTAGCTGTGCTATGGCTAGTTGACCACGTTGTATTATATGTTGTTGTAGTATTATGACTAGTGTTATAAGAAGTTGTTGTACTATGACTGGTTCCATAAGTTGTGGTGGTACTATGACTGGTTCCATAAGTTGTCGTAGTACTGTGGCTGGTTCCCCAAGTAGTATTATAAGTTGTTGTTGTATTTTTACTAGTGTTGTAAACTGTTGTTGTGCTTTTGCTAGTATTGTAAGATGTAGTAGTATTGTGGCTTGTGTTATATGTTGTTGTCGTAGAATGACTAGTCCCTACAGTTGTATTGTAAGCTGTAGTAGTAGAATGACTAGTATTATAGGTTGTAGAAGTAGCATGTGTTGTATTATACGTTGTGGTTGTACTATGACTGGTTCCATAAGTCGTTGTTGTGCTATGACTAGTGCCTACTGTTGTATTGTATGTCGTTGTGGTATTTTTACTAGTATTATAGGTTGTAGTAGTATTGTGGCTAGTATTGTATGTTGTAGTTGTAGAGTGACTTGTTCCCCAGGTTGTAGTAGTACTGTGACTAGTTGATCGCGTTGTATTGTATGTCGTTGTAGTATTTTTGCTAGTGTTGTAAGCTGTAGTGGTGTTGTGACTTGTATTATAGGTTGTAGACGTGTTGTGACTAGTGTTGTATGTCGTAGTCGTACTATGACTAGTTCCCCGAGTTGTATTATATGTTGTTGTAGTATTATGACTAGTATTATAAGAAGTTGTTGTACTATGACTGGTATTATAGGTTGTAGTAGTATTGTGACTAGTATTGTATGTTGTAGTTGTAGAGTGACTTGTGCCCCAAGTTGTGTTGTATGTTGTTGTAGTATTTTTACTAGTATTGTAAGCTGTAGTTGTAGAATGACTGGTGTTATATGTTGTAGTAGTGTTATGGCTAGTTGACCACGTTGTATTATATGTTGTTGTTGTACTTTTGCTGGTATTATAAGTTGTAGTTGTGTTTTTGCTGGTGTTATAAGATGTCGTTGTGTTAGTAGTATGACTGGTAGCATAAGTCGTGGTAGTACTTTTGCTGGTATTGTATGTTGTCGTAGTACTGTGGCTGGTTCCCCAAGTAGTATTATAAGTTGTTGTTGTATTTTTGCTAGTGTTGTAAGCTGTAGTTGTAGAATGACTGGTGTTATATGTTGTAGTAGTGTTATGGCTAGTGTTATAGGTTGTTGTAGTACTATGGCTAGTTCCCCGGATTGTATTATAAGTTGTTGTTGTACTTTTGCTAGTGTTGTAAACTGTAGATGTACTTTTGCTAGTGTTATAGGTTGTAGTTGTATTTTTACTGGTATTATAAGTTGTCGTTGTGTTAGTAGAGTGACTAGTGTTGTAAGTTGTAGTAGTATTAGTAGCGTGACTAGTTGACCATACTGTAGATGTTGAGTGACTAGTGTTGTATGTTGTAGTTGTACTATGATTAGTGTTGTAGGTTGTCGTCGTGTTAGTAGTATGACTGGTGTTATATGTTGTAGTAGTATTAGTACTGTGACTAGTGCTCCATACTGTAGATGTTGAGTGGCTAGTATTATAAGTTGTAGTTGTGTTTTTACTGGTGTTATAAGATGTCGTTGTGTTAGTACTGTGATTAGTGCTGTATGTCGTAGTAGTATTAGTAGTATGGCTAGTTGACCATACTGTGGATGTTGAGTGACTAGTATTATATACTGTAGATGTATTTTTACTGGTGTTATAAGATGTCGTTGTGTTAGTACTGTGGCTGGTATTATAAGTTGTAGTGGTATTAGTAGTGTGACTAGTTGACCATACTGTGGATGTTGAATGGCTAGTGTTGTATACTGTAGATGTATTTTTACTGGTATTGTATACTGTAGTAGTGTTAGTACTGTGAGTAGTGTTGTATGTCGTAGTAGTATTAGTAGTGTGACTAGTTGACCATACTGTGGATGTTGAGTGACTAGTATTATATAATGTAGATGTATTTTTACTGGTATTGTATACTGTAGTAGTGTTAGTAGAGTGACTGGTATTGTAAGTTGTAGTGGTATTAGTAGTGTGACTAGTGCTCCATACTGTGGATGTTGAGTGGCTGGTATTGTAGGTTGTAGATGTATTTTTACTGGTATTGTATACTGTAGTAGTGTTAGTACTGTGGCTTGTATTGTAAGTTGTAGTAGTATTAGTAGTGTGACTAGTTGACCATACTGTGGATGTTGAATGGCTAGTGTTATAGGTTGTAGTTGTATTTTTGCTGGTGTTATAAGATGTCGTTGTGTTAGTACTGTGAGTAGTATTGTAAGTTGTAGTAGTACTGTGACTAGTGTTGTATGTTGTAGTAGTACTGTGACTAGTATTATAGGTTGTTGTAGTACTTTTGCTAGTTCCCCAAACTGTTAACGTATTTGTATTGTGAGTAGTGATGTATGTTGTAGTGGTTCCCCTGGAGGTATTCCACGTGGTTGCAGTACTTCGAGATGTCAAGTAAGATGTAGTAGTACTTGCAGATGTAGTTGTGGATGTATTTTTAGTAAATGCCATTATTATTCAATATCGTCATCGGGGTGACTTCGAGCCCAATCGCTACCACTCCTTAATAGTGTTATTATTTCTGTATGCGTATATTCTGAACTTCTTGTCGTTAAATCTATTACTGATTGTGGCATATCACCATCATACTTGACAAAAGTCTCTGACCCACTAGCATTTAATCGTAACGATCCAATCTCAGTTTCAAGAACATCAGAAAAGTCTATACTGCTTGTTTCGTTTGTACTAAATATTACATATTTTCTATTTTCAAATGACATAATCCACTCCTCTATGTATAATCGCTACTATGTAAATCGTAATTATCCACTAATTCAGCTGCTGTTAATACTCTATTATATATTGTCACCGAACCAATCTGCCCATCTAATTCATCGGCCCCGGAGGAACTCCCACCCAACAGGTGTTTATATCCTATAAACATATCTTCAGAGCCAGCGTTAAGAGTTGGTACAGGGTCGAAGGGTGAAAGAGTTGTCGTTGCGTTAAGCACACCATTAATATATACTTTGATGGAATGGCTGGCATCATATACTCCGGCGATATGATACCAAATAGTACTTGATAGCGCGCCAGCTGTAGATTGAACACTATACAGGCTACCTGTACCCCCTCGTACTCCAACTCTTGCCATTCCGTTTGAAGTTGGATTTTTACTATCCTGTAGTACATCTATTCCATATGAGTTGGTGGTGTGTCCGACTAAAAGCAAAGCACATCTATCGAATCTATCCCATTTTACCCAAACTGTCATTGTCCAGTCATCATCTTCATCAAATCCTGGATTATCCATTCTAATATAGTCATTTGATCCGTCCAGTACTATGGCGCTCGGACTTGATACAACAGTTGGTCCATTAGTTAAATCACCATCTTCATCGCTGACACTCTGATCATACAAAGTAGTTCCCGATACGGCTTGTTCATATAAATCATAATAGCGTACTAAATTAGTACTGTGTACTGCATTTGTTGCCCAAGTCGTAGTCCAAGTCGTTGTAGTAGATTTACTGGTTGTCCAAACTGTTGTAGTATTTTTAGTAGTACTCCACGATGTAGTCGTACTGTGGGTGGTGCTATAAGTTGTCGCTGTGCTAGTAGCGCGGTAGGTGTTAAATGCTGTAGTAGTACTCTTGCTAGTGTTGTAAATTGTAGTAGTACTCTTGCTAGTATTATAGGTTGTAGTAGTACTGTGACTAGTATTATAGGTTGTAGTAGTACTGGTAGTATGGCTAGTTCCCCATACTGTAGATGTTGAGTGACTAGTTTCATATACTGTAGACGTATTTTTACTGGTATTATAAGTTGTTGTAGTGTTGGTAGAGTGACTAGTGTTGTAAGTTGTAGTGGTATTAGTAGTATGACTAGTTGACCATACTGTGGATGTTGAGTGACTAGTGTTGTATATTGTAGATGTATTTTTACTGGTATTGTATACTGTTGTAGTGTTAGTAGTATGACTGGTGTTATATGTTGTAGTAGTATTAGTAGTGTGACTAGTGCTCCATACTGTAGATGTTGAGTGATTAGTTTCATATACTGTAGACGTATTTTTGCTGGTGTTATATGTTGTAGTAGTATTGGTAGTATGATTAGTGTTGTATGTTGTAGTAGTATTGGTAGTGTGACTAGTGCTCCATACTGTAGATGTTGAGTGATTAGTTTCATATACTGTAGATGTATTTTTACTGGTGTTATAAGTTGTTGTAGTATTAGTAGAGTGACTGGTGTTATATGTTGTAGTGGTATTAGTAGTGTGACTAGTGCTCCATACTGTAGATGTTGAGTGGCTAGTTTCATATACTGTAGACGTATTTTTACTGGTATTGTAAGTTGTTGTAGTATTAGTAGAGTGACTAGTATTGTAAGTTGTAGTAGTACTGGTAGTATGACTAGTTGACCATACCGTAGATGTTGAGTGACTAGTGTTGTATACTGTAGATGTATTTTTACTGGTATTATAAGATGTCGTTGTGTTAGTAGTATGACTAGTGTTGTATGTTGTAGTAGTATTAGTAGAGTGACTAGTGTTGTATGTTGTAGTAGTACCGTGACTAGTGTTGTAAACTGTAGATGTATTTTTACTGGTGTTATAAGTTGTTGTAGTATTAGTAGAGTGACTGGTATTATATGTTGTAGTAGTGCCGGTAGCGTGACTAGTTGACCATACTGTTGACGTTGAGTGATTAGTGTTGTATGTTGTAGTTGTGCTATGACTGGTATTATAAGTTGTAGTTGTGCTATGATTAGTGCTTACAGTTGTGTCGTAAGATGTAGTAGTACTTTTACTAGTGTTGTATGTTGTAGTAGTACTTTTGCTAGTGTTATAAACTGTAGATGTAGAATGGCTAGTTCCCCAAACTGTAGATGTAGAATGACTAGTGCTTACAGTTGTGTTGTAAGATGTAGTAGTACTTTTGCTAGTATTATAAGTTGTAGTAGTACTGTGACTTGTATTGTAACCTGTAGTAGTATTAGTGCTGTGACTGGTGCTCCATACTGTAGATGTTGAGTGACTAGTGTTGTATGTTGTAGTTGTACTATGATTAGTGCTTACAGTTGTATTATAGGATGTACTAGTACTTTTACTAGTATTATAAGTTGTTGATGTAGAATGGCTAGTTCCCCAAACTGTAGATGTAGAATGACTGGTACTTACAGTTGTATTATAAGAAGTTGTTGTACTTTTACTAGTATTATAAGTTGTTGTTGTGCTTTTACTAGTATTATAAGTTGTAGTGGTACTATGACTTGTTCCATAAGTTGTGGATGTAGAATGATTAGTACTTACAATTGTGTTATAGGACGTTGTTGTACTTTTGCTAGTATTATAAGTCGTGCTAGTATTGTGACTTGTATTATAAGTTGTGGTTGTACTATGACTGGTTCCATAAGTCGTTGTTGTGCTATGATTTGTGCTTACTGTTGTATTGTAAGTTGTGGTTGTGTTTTTACTAGTATTATAAGAAGTTGTTGTACTATGACTGGTTCCATAAGTTGTAGATGTAGAGTGACTAGTGCTCCAAGTTGTTGCTGTAGCATGACTAGTGCTCCAAGTTGTGTTATAGGATGTTGTTGTACTTTTACTAGTATTGTAAGATGTAGTAGTACTATGATTTGTAGCGTATGTTGTTGTAGTACTGTGACTTGTATTATAAGTTGTGGTTGTAGAATGGCTTGTTGCCCGAGTTGTATTATAAGAAGTTGTTGTACTTTTACTAGTATTATAAGTTGTAGTGGTACTATGACTGGTTCCGTAAGTTGTTGTAGTACTGTGGCTGGTTGACCAAGTTGTGGATGTAGAATGATTAGTACTTACAGTCGTATTATAGGATGTTGTTGTACTATGACTAGTATTATAAGAAGTTGTTGTACTTTTACTAGTATTATAAGAAGTTGTTGTACTATGACTGGTTCCATAAGTTGTAGACGTAGAGTGACTAGTACTTGCCGTTGTGTTATATGTCGTTGTAGTATTTTTACTAGTGTTGTAAGCTGTAGTTGTGTTGTGACTAGTGTTATACGTCGTGGTTGTGCCATGGCTTGTTGACCAAGTTGTAGACGTACTATGATTTGTACTTATCGTTGTATTGTAAGATGTAGTAGTACTTTTACTAGTATTGTAAGCCGTAGTTGTATTGTGACTTGTATTATAAGTTGTGGTTGTAGAATGGCTTGTTGACCAAGTTGTATTATATGTTGTTGTCGTATTTTTATTAGTGTTATATGTCGTCGTAGTGGAGTGATTTGTTCCCCAAGTTGTTGTAGTACTATGACTAGTACTCCAAGTTGTGGATGTTGTATGGCTAGTTGTTACACTAGTGTTATATGTAGTAGTTGTGCTCCACGATGTAGTCGTATTCTTAGACGTTACAACATTTGTGTTCCACTTATACTCATCTAAAAATCCAAATTTCATTATTTCTCGCTCCAGTAACCCCTCATTAGGAGAAGTCACCTATGTAGTTAACTGCTACAATTGATGTCGATACGGTATAATATGATATTAATGACACAGTATCTGCACCTGTTTCAAATGTAATAGAGTCACCACGTGGTGTTTTAAATAACGAATTTAATGTAACACTTCGACCTCCTGTACTATCCTGTATTAGTGTTATTACTCCTGACTGACCTGGTACCATATTTGTTGGAGTAAATGTTGTAGTGCCAGTTAACGTGTATTCAAAATTTGTTGATTGACTCATATCAATATTTGTAGCCCCAGAAGTACCAGCTGATGCTGAAACTGTTCCAACTATGCCTCCCTTGCTAACTGAAAGACTTCCTGTGAATTGATGTGTATCATTTACAGTATCACCAAATATTGTACTGCCACTACTGAATGATTGAGTCATATAGGTTACGCTTGAACTTACGATATAATTTTCAGCAATTACATCACCTGTTGCTCTTATGTCACCCACGACATGAAGTTTTGAATTCGGAGCTGTTGTTCCGATGCCGACATTGCCAGCTGATGTGATACGCATCCGTTCATCACTTGTGCCTGTAGAGAAACTCATATCACTATTACTAACAGAATTTTGTACTGACCTTATAGCGACAGTATTCATACTATCAGATAATTTTAATAAAGAACCTCCAGCTGTAGAAATGGTGACAGCCCCACCAAATGTGGATGTACCATCACTATTAAAATTGACTGAATTAACATAAGTTACGTTATCAGCAGAAGTAAAGAATCGTATTTGCCTACCAGACTTTAAATCAATACTTCTATTTCCTTCTGCAAATATTTGAGTATATCCTACATCAGTTATACCTATTTTGCCATAATAACCATTTGAATCATCATATCCCCTGAATCTTATTCCATCATAATCAGCTGTTTGGGTTACTGTATGTAGACCTGTAGCAGTTATTGCTGCAGTGCTTAAAGTACTACTAAATGTTTTTGCTCCACTAAATGTTTGAGTGGTTGTTAAATGTGCCGTATCTGCATCTAAGTATGCTGAAGCAACTGCTGTGCCATTCCATACACCAGTTCCGATTGTTCCAACTGTTGCAAGATTAGCAGCTGAAGTAATCGCTCCTTGAGTTG
>Ga0209709_10002983_pt1 | contig 14325 bp, 10 predicted proteins | sample ArcticOcean_MG_C_2_FD_187435 | JGI IMG/M metagenome (GOLD analysis project Ga0209709, IMG submission 187435) | Marine microbial communities from western Arctic Ocean - ArcticOcean_MG_CB4_136 (SPAdes) (version 2) | ecosystem: Environmental > Aquatic > Marine > Oceanic | place: Arctic Ocean... | reverse complement strand
TTCTCTTAAGCCGGGGATTTCGTTAAATTGTCGTCTAACTTCCTCTATCATTTTAAAGGCAGCTCTACCTACTGCACTAATAGTCATAGCTGCAAATAAGAACGGGAACATACCTCCAAGAAATAGGCCTATCGTCACTTCTACTTCTGTTATATCTAATTTTTCAATTTCTGCACTTTGCACAAAAGCTGAAAACAAAGCAAGTGCTGTAACTGCAGCTGAAGCAATAGCAAAGCCTTTTGCAATTGCAGCTGTTGTATTGCCAAGTGAGTCTAACTCATCAGTAGCTTCTCTAACTTCTGGTGGTAAATGTGCCATTTCAGCTATACCTCCAGCATTATCAGCAATAGGACCGTATGCATCAACCGCTACAGTAATTCCTAGAGTTGACAGAACTCCGATAGCAGCAATAGCAATTCCATATACACCGCCGCCTTCACCTAAAGCCCAGGCACCTGCTGAATGTGCTCCATAAATACCAAAAACTACAACTATTACTGAGTATGCAGCTGATCTCATACCTTCAGATATTCCTGAGAGAACTAACGTAGCTGGACCAGTTTTTGCCTGTTCAGCAATATTTTTTACAATTGAGTAGTGATCTGATGTAAACCATTCTGATATTTGACCAACCAAAAGTCCAACTGCGAGTCCAATAATCACTGAGAAAAATAGGCCTATTGGGTTTGGAGCATAGTCTGCAAACATGTAATCGCTTAAAAAATATACACCTATCACAGTTAGTACTGCCGCACTATATGTTCCTCTATGAAGAGCTTGTGCTAATTTTCCCTCTTTAGGAACAACTAAAAATGATGAGAGAATTGATGCTCCCATACCAATAGTTCCTACTGCCAATGGAAAAAGTAATAAGGAAGGGAGAACGCTTTGATTAGAAAAAACTATAGCTGCATAAGCTAACGGAGCAACTAATGAACCTACATAGCTCTCAAAAAGATCTGCTCCCATACCCGCAACATCTCCAACATTATCTCCAACATTATCAGCAATAGTCGCTGGGTTTCTTGGATCATCTTCAGGTATTCCTGCTTCAACTTTACCTACTAGGTCAGCACCAATATCGGCAGCTTTTGTATAAATACCACCACCTACTCTAGCAAAAAGAGCGATTGATGAGCCACCAAGTCCAATTGCAGCTAAAATATCATAACCATTTGGAAGTTCTAGAACTTCAATAAAAAGCCAGTACCCCAGAGAAACCCCTAATAGACCTAAACCTGCCACAGTAAAGCCCATTACTGCTCCTCCTCTAAATGCCACAGGTAAGGCTTTGATAGTTCCACCGTCTCTTGCAGCTTCTGTTGTCCTTCCATTGGCCGCGGTCGCTATTCTCATGCCAATAAAACCAGCTAAAGAGGAAAGTAGTGCGCCGGCAACGAAAGCGATAGATCCCCATGGATAGCCCCATTCAGTAAGTACGGATATTAAGACGGCTAAGATTACAACAAAAACACTTATCCATGAGTACATTCTTTTCAGAAATGCCATTGAACCGTCTCTAATAGCTGTAGAAAGTTCCTCTACTTTGGAATCAGTTACCTTTATTGATAAAACTTTATTTGCATAGAATGCTGCAAGAGCAAGTCCCGCTACTCCGGCAATCATTGAATTTATAAGCATTTACTATTCCCCTTATTATTAACTCATAATATGATACTAAAAATTTAGATTATTGGAGGGTTTTTACTATTCAACTACTGGAGATTCAAAACGATCGTCCTCTTCAGGTTTTGAATTACTACTCTTCTTCAAAATCCTATTTAACAGCATTGGGGCAACAACTGTTGTATTTATTACCATCCAAATAATTATTGCAATAACTTGTTCATCAATTACAGCTGATAATGTCGTTGTTGCAACAGAAACAAATATTAATCCTACTTCTCCCCTTGGAACCATGCCAATTCCTATTACAGAAGCATTCATTCCTTTTCCTATTGCCCCAAGCGCTGAAACATATTTACCAGCAAAAGCAAGTACGCTTATCCCTGCTCCGACTAGAAAGACATACCCAGATGCTAAAATGGAAATATCAACCTCAGAACCTATGTAAACAAAAAATATTGGAACTAAGAGGAAGTTAATTGGTCTCATTTCTTCTCTAATTCTTGATGTCATCTTTGACTCTCCAGCTACAACTCCTCCAGCGAATGCACCAACAATTGGGTGGAGACCAACGTAGTGGGCTGCTGCGCCTAATCCCATCGCAAAAATAAAACTCCCAGTTACAAAAGTACCCGGAGATGGAATTTTTACAAGTAGTTGGAAAATATGAGGTGATAACTTTCTTCCAGCTACAACTACCGCTACTAAGAAACCAACTGCTTTAAGTGTTATTACTCCTAAATCTACAAGTTGGAAGTCTCCACTGCTCCCTAGAAGACCAGCAACAACAGTTAAGATTAATAATCCCAGAATATCGTCAACAACGGCAGCACCGATTATTGTCTTTGCTTCCTTTGATTTTAGTTGTCCCAAATCTCCAAAAACTCTTGCTGTTATTCCAACAGATGTTGCAGTCATTGCAGCGCCCATAAAAAGTGCTACTTCAAAAACATAATCACCACCTAGTTGTAAAGCGTAAACAGCACCGAAGCCCAATCCAAAAGGAGCTAAAACACCAATAATTGCAACTGATAGTGACGTTGTGCCTAATTCTATAAATTCTTGTAAATTTGTTTCTAGGCCAACTTCAAACAACAAGAGAACCACTCCTATTTCTGCAAGTGTAGAGATAACATCACCAGACTGAGCATGTGGTAGTAATCCCAGTCCATAATATCCAATAGTTAATCCTGCTAATAATTCCCCAATAACTGCAGGTTGGTTAATTCGACGCATTATTTCAGCACCTACTTTTGCAGCAATAAGTATTATTGTGATTTCTAAGAATTTTTCAACTATTGTTTCCATGATGATATCTTAAAATGAACAGAATTAAAGTGTTAATCTTTATATAAATTTACATCAAAGCAAAATTTATAATTATAATAAACTCACATGGTAGGAAAAACACTTTTTGATAAAATATGGGAACAACATCATATAAAGTCTATTGATGCAGACACTAACTTACTCTTTATTGATTTACACCTAGTGCATGAAGTAACCTCTCCTCAAGCATTTGATAGTTTGAGAATTAATAATAGGTTGGTTAAGTACCCAGAACTAACACTTGCAACCGTAGATCATGGTATCCCCACATCAAATAGAGCTTTGGGAATAAAAGATCCATTGTCTAAAAAACAAATCGAAGCTTTAGAGCATAATTGTGAAGAATTTGGCATAACACTCTTTGGTGTGAATGATTCAAGACAAGGAATAGTTCATGTGATAGGTCCCGAACAAGGAATCACCCAACCAGGTATGACAATTGTTTGTGGAGATAGCCATACTGCTACACATGGGGCATTTGGTTCACTTGCTTTTGGAATTGGAACTTCTGAAGTAGAACATGTACTAGCTACACAAACCTTAGCTATGAGTAAGCCAAAGACTATGAAAGTTGAAGTGCTTGGAGAGTTACAAAATGGAATTACACCAAAAGACTTGATACTTAGAATTATAAAAAAAATTGGTACCGGAGGCGGTGCTGGCCATGTAATCGAATACTCAGGAGAAGCAATTAATGGAATGAGTATGGAAAATAGAATGACTATATGTAATATGTCGATAGAAGGAGGTGCACGAGCAGGAATGATTGCACCCGATGAAACTACATTTAATTATCTAAAAAATAAAAATTATGCTCCAAAAAAGTCTTCCTGGGATCAAGCAGTGTCAGCTTGGTCTGAACTATATTCAGATGAAGATGCTATCTTTGATAAAACTATTCAAATTAATGCAGAGGAGTTAGAGCCATCAATTTCTTGGGGGACAAATCCCTCTCAGATAATATCCATAAATGATAAAATTCCTGACTCTAATGACTATTTAAATGAAGCAGATCGAGAAGCGGCTAAAAGAGCACTTGATTATATGGACCTATCTCCAGGTCAGAAAATAAGTGAATTAAAACTTGATCGAGTATTTATTGGAAGTTGTACCAATGGAAGAATTGAAGATTTAAGAAACGCTGCGGCGATAGTTAAGGGTCATAAGGTTGCTAAAAACCTTGAAGCAATGGTTGTACCTGGATCTACTCTTGTAAAAAAACAAGCTGAAGAAGAAGGTCTAGATTTAATATTCAAAAATGCTGGTTTCGACTGGAGAGAAGCTGGATGCTCAATGTGTTTAGGTATGAATCCTGATATTCTTGCTCCTGGTGAAAGATGTGCATCTACTTCTAATAGAAATTATGAAGGTAGACAGGGTGTTGGTGGAAGAACCCATTTAGTAAGTCCTGAAATGGCTGCAGCAGCTGCAATTCATGGTCATTTTATAGACATTAGGGAATTTAATTATGAAAAAGCTTAATAATTTCAATTCAACAATGCTTCCTTTGAAAATGTCTAATATTGATACAGATCAAATCATGCCTAAGCAGTTCCTAAAAAGAGTTGAAAGGTCCGGATACGGTCAATACTTATTCCATGATTGGAAAAAGGAAAAAGAATTTCCACTTAATAATAAAATTTACTCTAAAGCAAAAGTACTTATAGCTGGAACTAATTTTGGTACTGGTTCCTCACGAGAACATGCTCCATGGGGTTTACAAGACTGGGGTTTTGATGCAATAATTTCATCTAAATTTGCAGATATATTTAAATTAAATTCAATAAATATTGGCCTAGTTCCTATCGAGACAACAGAAGATAATATGAATTTACTTTTTAGGAAAGTTACCTCGAATCCAAATACTGAAATAAAGATATCTATAAATGATAAATCTGTCACCTGTGAAGAGTTGGAATTTGATTTTGTGATTGATGACTTTTCTCAAAATAGAATATTAAATGGAATCGATAAAATCGATATTTCTCTTGAGTACTCAGATATGATTGAGGATTTTAAATATAATAGAAGCTCTTGGTTGCCTAAACTAACTGACTAACACTAAGACTAAGACTTTCAGCTACTTCTTGGGACAAAAGTAAACCATTATGAATTTGTAATGAAGGTTTCAGATTTTTATTCTTGTTGTAACCACTTAGCCAATCTTCTTCAAGCAGAAAATTTAAATATTTCTGTAATCCGGTTGAAAGTTCTATAGAAGATGTTTTAGGAACAGCTCCAGGTAAATTAGCAATTGCCGAGACAAGTACACCATCCCTTATTTCAAATGGATCGGAGTGGGTATTTATATTTACATCCTGGACGCATCCACCCTGGTCTACAGCTACATCAATAACTACGCTTCCTTTTTCCATTGATAATATGTCGTCATTAGAAATAACGACAGGAGGCTTCTTTCCAGGTATTAAAACTGCCCCGACTACTAAATCAGCTGATCTAATAGCCTCAACTGCTTCATTAGTTCCACTTTTCTGAATCTGAATTAATTCTCCGTATTTTTCTTTTAATAAATTAAGAATTTCATGATTTATGTCAATAGCGGTAACATTCGCCCCAATACTTACAGCTTTATGTATGGCGCTCTTTCCTACCTCTCCACATCCGACAACTGTAACCTTAGAATTACTACTTTCTGATGTTGAAGACAATAAAAGTCCTTTACCCCCAGATGAATACTCTAAAAATTGCATTCCTTTTTGGATTGCTAAATTACCGGCAATTTTAGACATAGGAATCAAAAGTGGGTATGTTCCGTTATCCATAATCATTTCTGTAGCAATTGCAGATAATTTTTTATCAAGTAGCTTTTTTGTGAGTTGTATATTGGATGCTAAATGTAGATATCCAAATAAAATGTGTTCTGGTCTCAATAGATCATACTCGTTTAGTTGTGGTTCTTTGACTTTACAGATAATTTCAGAAATTTTATAAAGCTCTTCAGCAGTATCTATGACTTTGGCACCAGCACTGATATAATCCTGATCTGAAAAACCAGACCCAATACCTGCTCCAGTTTCAATAAAAATATCAGCAATACCTGTGAACTGAGAAATGTGGTCTGGAATTAAACTAACCCTACCCTCATCTTTCTTTACTTCTTTTGGTATACCAATTTTTTTAATCATCCGAGGGAACTGTTTCCTGAAGGTGTTTGTCTAAATATTTCATAAAAGGAGTTCCACCAGTTCCTACAATGTTTGAATTTGAATCATTAGTCAAGGACTGTTCGTATATGTATATTCTTGCATACTCCAAATGCTTATTTCTGAAAATATGAACTTCTTTAATGATTTGAGCAATTAAGTTTTTTTCTATATGGTCTATTGAACTTACTGCTGCACTTCTTTGAGTCTTAGACCAAGAGTCCAAATCATTCAAAAGATCTCGATGTTCTTTAGGCATATATAATCTCATTTCATCAAGATATTCTTTAAGGGGATCGTCCGAGTGTACAACACCTAATAATGCATCCAGCACTGGAACTATTGAGCTTTGGGCTCCAGTTTCACCTCTAAATATCTGTGGTTCATTGTTATATTCTTCAACACCCTCATAAACGACTCCTTCTGGTGTTGTAGGATTATTTTTCCAACCAAAGATATAGGGTCTAACTCGATTGTAGTAAATAAACGGATCACATTTTTCTGGCATTCGGTTCATGATTTCATTAATCTTTTTTATGCTTACTAATGCATCTTCAAGGTTACTTAGGTCACCAGAGTCAAAAAAATATTTATTAAGAGACGACAGTATTTGCTTTGCTTCGTGCTCTATAGCAACATGAATCATGATAAACCAATCTTCGTCTACTCCGCCAAGAAAATTTTGTACTATCGCTATATTTTCAAGGTCAAACGATTTAGAAGTATCTAACATTTTCCAATTATTTAAGGCATAAGAGGCATAGGAAAGGATTGGTGGTCTTTCTAGTTTTTGAGAAATTTTATACCATGTTTTAGCAATCTGTGCAGGTATAACATTTTGATCATTTTTTTTACCCCACATAAAAGCATGTCCAATATAAGAATATATCAACATCGCCCTCTCTAGCTCTGCCTTATCCAAACCATCAATATTTTTTTCGATTTCTAATTGTTGCACGCGACTTTCAATCTGTTCGTTTGCTAAAACTTTTGGTAATTCAGCAGCTAACTTCTCTATGTCTGAAAAACTCTCAGGAAGCTCTAGACATATGACTTTTGGTATAAATCCTTGGTTAAGTATCTCTAAGTTCAATTTCAACTCCAATTTGTTGATAAATATGTTTTATTATTACTTTTGATATTAACTAAGTTAAATGTAGATGGAGAGTAAATTTTTTGTAATACTTGGTAATCAATTATTTGAACCGAAATATCTAACTAATAAAAATTGTAATGAAGTATTCATAGCCGAAGATTTAGGCCTTTGTACAACTTTTAAGTACCACAAATCAAAACTTTATCTATTTCTTGTGTCTATGCGTGAATACAACGATGAACTACAAAAAGAATCTATAAAAACAAACTATTTTGAATTAAATGAACGAAATGACTCTGATGAATATTCTTCATTTTTAGTAAAATTTTTAAAATCAAAAAAAATAAATAAAATACATGTCTTCGAAATTGAAGATAAAAATTTTGAAACAATTTTTATAGATACACTATCTCAAGCAGGTATTGAAATAGAAATTCATAAAACCCCTATGTTTGTCTTTGGTAGAGATGAGTTCGTTTCTATGGCTAAAGGTAAGAAAGTTTATAGAATGGCTTCTTTTTATCAAAATGGAAGAAAGAAATTAAATTTGCTAATGGACAAAGACAATAAACCCATAGGTGGAAAATGGTCATTTGATAAAGAGAATAGAAAAAAAATTACAAAAGATACACTAATTCCAAGTTTGCCAATTGTAGAAATATCTGAGCATCATGAAGCTGTAACCAATTTAATTAATAGAACATTTAAAGATCATCCAGGTGATTTAAAAAATATTTGGTTTCCTGTAGATAGAAAAGGTGCCAGGAAGCAGCTCGATCATTTCTTTAAAATAAAGTTTGAAAATTTTGGGACATATGAAGATGCAATGCTTGAGGGAGAAAATTTTTTATTCCATAGTTGTATTAGTGCATTTTTAAATATTGGACTCCTCACACCAAAAGAAGTTGTTGAAAAGGCAATAAAGTATGCCGAAAAAAATTCAATCCCTTTAAATTCTCTTGAAGGATTTGTTCGACAGATTATTGGCTGGAGGGAATTTGTAAGAGGAATATATCAAGAGGAAGGTCAAAATCAACTAAAAAGTAATTACTGGAATAATAAAAAAAAGCTCACCCAATCTTGGTATGAAGGGACAACAGGAATAGTTCCCTTAGATGACTGCATTAAAACTACTTTAAAAGACGGGTACATTCATCATATTCCAAGACTTATGGTCATCAGCAACATTATGAATCTCTGTGGTGTTGACCCGAAAGAAATTTACAAGTGGTTTATGGAAATGTATATTGATTCCTCAGACTGGGTTATGGTTCCTAATGTATTTGGCATGGCTACTTATGCAGATGGAGGATTGATGTCAACTAAGCCATACACATGTGGTTCAAATTATATTCTTAAAATGAGTAACTACAAAAGAGGTGACTGGTGTGATATATTAGATGGACTGTATTGGAGTTTTACAGAACAAAATCAAGATTTTTATAAGTCAAATCCTAGGCTCTCAATTTTAACCCGTTCTCTAGATAGACTCGATCCTGATAGGAAGAAACATATATTTTTTGAAGCAGAAAAATTTATTAATAACAATACAATTTAATAAACTTAAGTTGAAGCTAGGTAATCCCTAAGCAAAATTGGCTCATCTGTAATCACTCCATCACATCCAATATCAATACAGTCTTGAAATCTTTCTATTGTATTTACTGTCCAAATATGAAGCTGTAAATCGTTGATTTTACAGAACTCAAATAATTTTTCAGAATGAATCTGAAAACCCCTCAAATTGTATGGAGCTTGTAACGCTTGGATTTTAAGTTTCCTTTTTTTAATAGGAAGAAATTTGGCAATAAGATTTTCTCTGAATGTACCTGATGACAAAATATCTCCTTTGGTTGCCTCTAGGAATTCATCAAGCCTTTTAGGACTAAACGATGACACTAAAACTCTCTTTTCAGCCTTTAAAGAGTAGATAATTTCGGCTACTTTTTTTGCCATTCCGGATTGTTTTAAATCTAAATTAAAATTTAGATTTCTGTTGAACTCAAGAGCATCAGCAAGACGGATAAAGTTTGTTTTGGCATCTGGTATCCCCTTTTTTTTATAAAACTTATATCCAGCATTTATTTTTGAAATATCAATCCAATTAAAATCTTTTACCTTACCAACAACATCAGTTGTTCTGTCAAAGGAGTCGTCGTGGTGTAAGAATATTTCACCATCTTTAGACATTCTTAAATCTGTTTCAAAATGTCTAAACCCTTCTTCCGTTATAAATTCAAGGCCGTGTCTAGTATTTTCTGGAACAATATTAGCTCCGCCCCTGTGAGGTATTATTAAAGGTTTTTTTCCAATGAAATATTCAAAATTAACCAGAAACACCGCCAGTAAAATTAAATTCTTTTAGATGTAATTCTGGAACCTTTAACATTCCCTCACCAAACTCAGAATCAGCATATCTAGAAGTGTTGCCTACAGAAATTACATTACCTTGTCCTAAAGATGTTATAAAACTTTGGGTAAATCTTAGTCGTCCAATTGGTTTTGTAATTTTACCGTCTTCAATTAAAAATGAGCCATTTCTATTTAGACCTGTGACTACCTGTGTGATAGGATCTAATACTCTGCAGTACCAAAATTCATTAATATAAATTCCTCTTTTGACACCTGAAATCATATCATCATGACTTGTATGTCCTGTATTTAGATTTAAGTTTGTAGCGATACCCCCAAAATTATGACCCCATCCTAATAGTTCGTGCTGAGTGTTTTCCATATCTAACTCTTTAGATGTTCTTCTGGTGTGAAAGTAAGTTTTTGGTATACCATTCTTAATAACTTCAAGATTATGTTTTTTAGCACCAGTTGCATCAATTTTGAATCCTATTGAATCTTCATCTTCAGGTGTATCAATTAAAGTAATCTTTTCATCGAATTGATTTTCACCAATTAATAATGGACTCATTCCGTCAATTTTACTTTTTGCATTAAATCCGTAAACCGAGAGAAATATCAATATCGTGCTTACTGCTTCGTGTCCTAAGATTACTTCGTACTTTCCAGGATCTATGTCTGTTGGGTTTTGACTATCCAATGCTAACTTAGCTGCCTCTTTTCCTGTCCGTGAGGCATTCAGATCTTTTATATCTACAGCTCCCCTGTGGGATGATCCTGCTGATGTGTCTGTTCTGAATATTCCATCTATGAAAGCACTCTCTGAGGTATCTGATGAGTTCAATCCGTTTGTATTCCAAATAAATAAATTATTTAAATACGTTGAACAATATCCAGCAGCATTCATTTCTTTGCCCTCATTAACAAAATCTTTGACTAAATTTGCTCTTTCATCAGGATTTACTTCTTGAATTTCTTGATATCCATCATGAGATTCTGTTTTGTTTGTTAGCCCAGCCCAGGTATTGTCCTCTGGACTCTCTTTCAAGGACTCCAGAGCTTCTTCTATGAATTCTTTGGAATTCTTAACTGCTGTTAAATTATATGATCTAGATAGAGTTTTACCATCTTTGTGCATTGTTAAATACATATCTGCTGACTCCTCATCAACATTCTGGTGAATTTGCGAGTTTGCAAACCTAGTAAGTGCACTTTTTGAATGCATCATTTTTAATTCACACTCAACACTACTTGGAATCTTTTCTTGTAAATTGTTCAAAAGCTCAGTCCAGATTTTCATCCTCGAACTCCAATTCTTGTATTCTTAAATCTTGCAGGAGATGCAGGATGACCTGTATGACCGATTTGACTTGGTTGTCCTTTTCCGCAATTTGGTGTACCCCAAAATATCCATTCGTCTTTATTAGCAAGCATGTCCATATTCCTCCAAAATTCTGGAGTTATTCCGGTATAGGTTGGATTCTTTACCATTTCGGTAACATTACCGTTCTTAATTATCCAGCCCACCTCACACCCAAACTGAAAATTTAATCTTAAATCATCAATAGACCATGATCTATTTGTTTCCATGTAAATTCCATTTTCTGTAGAATCAATAATTTCTTCTAGTGAGGATTCGCCTGGTAATAATCCTACATTTGTCATCCTTACCATGGGTAGTCTTCCAAAGCCATCAGCTCTGACCATACCCCCTGGATTTACTCCAGCGATTGCAGCACTATCTCTTCCTGATAAAACACCTGTCCAGATTCCCTCTTTGACTATGTCGACACGTTGAGCTGGTGTTCCTTCGTCATCATATTTAAATGTTGCCAAAGCACCTGGAAGAGTGGCGTCAGCAACTATATTCATTAGCTCTGAACCATACTTGTGCTTATTTAGTTTATCTAGTTCCAAGTGCGATGTGCCTGCATATGCAGCCTCCCAACCAAGAATTCTATCTAGTTCAACTGCGTGACCAACTGACTCATGGATTTGTAATGCTAATTGACTACCTTCGAGAATAAGATCCATTGTCCCCTCTGGACAGTGTGGAGCAACCAATAATCTTTGTGATTCCTCGGCCAATCTTTCAGTGTGATTTTTGAACTCAAATGATTTCACAACTTCCCATCCTCCAGTTCTATATTCACCAAAGGACTGTGGATAAGATCTTATTTGCGTTTCGCCATCACCTACTGACAAGGAGGATATACCTCCTCCAGACTCAATTATATTTTGAAATATTTCATGGCCCTGACTAGAACAAAACCATTTCTCAGTATCCCAAAAATCAAGACGCCCGAAAGATCTTGAACTTCCTAATTTTTTCATTTGCTCTGTTGAGTCAACTATTAAATCTATCTGTTCTGTAGTTGATACCTTAAATGGGTTTTCTTGATGAGGAGTTGTGTATTCATCCTTGACCACAGGAGCGTGTGTAAAAGGAGTTTCTTCTCCTGATACAACTGAGGATGCTTTAGCTATTTCAAATGCTTTTTTACCAGATAATATTAACGATTCTCTTGATAAGTCGTATGTTGAATAAAAACCCCATGAAGATCCCACTAATGCTCTTATCCCAAGACCTACTTTTTCAGACTCATTAAAATTTTCAACTTCACCATTCTTTGCAGCAATACTTCGAGATTTTGAAACTAATATTCTCGCGTCTGAGTACTTTGCACCTGAATTAATTGCTGAATCAATTGCTATATTTAATAAATCAAACATGTATATAGATTAACAATTATTTTGATAAGTTAGAAATTCTTAAAAAAATTAAACTAAGTCTTGTTCTCTGATTCCAAAAGATGGGTGTCTAAGTCTGCAAAGTGCAAGTTTTTCTAGTTGCCTAATTCGTTCTCTAGTCAGGTCGAACTCTTCACCAATTTCTTCTAGGGTTCTTGGAACGCCATCATAAAAACCATACCTCAGAGCTAATATTCTTCCTTCTCTTTCAGGAAGTCTGCTTATGCTAGCTCTTAAGCTTTCAGCAACATCTAGGTCTTGAACAATCAAAGATGGGTCACTAGCATCTTCGTCTTGAATAAAATCTCCTAATTGAGCACCATCTTCACCAACGGGTTGTTCTAGTGATACTGTGTCCGCTACACTTAAGGCTAATTCAACCTTATCAACTCCGACTCCGGCTTCTTTAGCTATTTCGTGTGGCTTAGGGTCTCTACCTAATTCAGCTTTGAGTTGTGCTTGTGCGGCTCTTACGGCTGCCATCGTATCATGAAGATGTACGGGAATTCTTACAGTTCTAGATTTATCAGCAATAGCTCGAGTAATAGCTTGTCTAATCCACCAAGTAGCATAAGTAGAAAACTTGAATCCTTTTCTCCAATCAAACTTTTCAACAGCTCTAATTAATCCTAGGTTGCCTTCTTGGATGAGATCTAAAAAATCAATACCCGATGTGTTTGCATATCTTCTTGCATTAGCAACAACGAGCCTAAGGTTAGCTGTTAGGAAAGCATCTTTAGCTTCAGCACCTTTTTTTCTGTCCCTCTTAAGTCTAATTTCGCCTTTTTTATCTTTGAATTGTTTTTTCTCAAGCTTTATAGAAGCTTTTTCTCCAGATTCAATTTTTTGAGCAAGCTCTACTTCTTGCTCAGCAGTTAATAAGTCGAAATTTCCAATTGCAGTTAAGTATTGGCTAACAAGATCTGTAGTTAATTTGCCTTTATCATCTGCAAGCTTTTTGACAAGAGATTTTGCTTTTTCTTTTGCAGCTGCTTCTTGCTCAGGCGTTAAGCTATCTTCATCCACAGAAATTTTGTCTTCTATCTTTGAAGTTTTTGGCTTTGCCGGTATTGTTTTAGTTACCATCAGTAATTTGACCTTTAATTATCATTTGTAGTTACAGAAATGTAAGGATAAACATATTTTTGATATAAACCTAATCAATAGTGGAATTATTTGTCATTCTTTAATTTTTTCGAGCTTTTTTCCATACTTTTGTATATATATGTAATCCAAAGTAAATCAGCAACAAGTAAATGCACCACGCTTAAGAAAATGTTGATATTTATAAAAACATTTAGGACACCTAGAGTTACTCCAACTATTACTAGTATCCTTATTTGACTTGTCTTTATATTAAAATTATCTTCGAGTCTTTTTGACTCATTAAATAATACGATTGAAAGAATTGTGGATGCAATTGGGTGGAGAAGTCTTAGCCTTGTTAGTAAAGCTGAAGTGCTATCGAAATCTTCAACTAAACCAGCTATAAATGATTCACTTGGAAATAAAACATCTGCAAGAGCAGCAATTGATCCTGTTGCACCAGTCAAAATGAACAAAAATGCTATTATTTTAAAGTTTCTATCTACGGAGTTATTTATTTTAATTTCTGGATTCTTCGTCAATATAAAAATTATGGTGTACATGCCAAGGAGTCCAAAAGTATTAACTAAATGTAGAGGAACTGCAGCAATCCTAGGGACAGAGCTGTTCAGTCCTACCCATTCATACAAAACTATTACTGCTCCTATTAAGGCTTCAAAAAGTACAAAGAAAGTTAAGTAATTAATAACTTTTTTTTGGACAATCGTAACTGATGCTTTAAAAGATTTTATGAAAATGGCCACTGTCACGATTAGCAATAAGCCACTAATAGCCCTGTGTGAGAATTCAATCTGCTCAGATGTAGAACTTAAGGATGGAATCAACCGTCCATTACAACTAGGCCATGAAGATCCGCATCCATTTCCTGAACCCGTCGCTCTAACCACAGCACCAGCAATA
>Ga0209709_10002982_pt1 | contig 14329 bp, 17 predicted proteins | sample ArcticOcean_MG_C_2_FD_187435 | JGI IMG/M metagenome (GOLD analysis project Ga0209709, IMG submission 187435) | Marine microbial communities from western Arctic Ocean - ArcticOcean_MG_CB4_136 (SPAdes) (version 2) | ecosystem: Environmental > Aquatic > Marine > Oceanic | place: Arctic Ocean... | reverse complement strand
CAATGCTTGGCGTTGATGAAAACTTCGGATGGGTCCAAGTCTCGGGCATTGCCAGTGTTGGGTATACAGTCAATGGGGCTGGGGACACTATTGAACTTGGAGGCAAAGTTATCCGATCTGACGAGACTGCCGGACATGTCATGGGATCAACCGTGGCAGCCAGCGCGGACGAAGCACATCAGTCCATAGGAACTGTTATGGTTGTAAATGGCACCGGTGACAATATTGTTATCTTGATGGAACCCACCGGGTTCTAATATCTTAAAATATTATTATAAATCTATTTAAAAAATATTTCATATCATTAATAAAATATGGAATCTAACTCTGAATCACCGATTATTATTCAAATGTTAAAGAATGTGAAACAAATTATAGACGTCTCTAAACAAAGAGGATGTTGGAAAGATGAAGAATTAAAAGATATTGGAATCACTTATCATAATGTTTGTGAAATCTATAAACAACTAGAGGAGAGGCAACCAAAAAGATTTGAAGAAATTAAAGACGATCCTGTAAAAGAAGTAGATGATAAAGTTGATGAATCCGTTGAAGTTCAAGAAATGGATGAAGTAGATTAACTTAAGTTCAGTTTTTTAAGATTTATTTTTATGTATCATTTTTAAATTATTTTTGTGATAATTTAAAGATTTTAAAAAGAATAAGAAAAGAGAGATTATTTATTGATTAATTGATTAACTCATTTAATTGGAGTAAGCGAGGCCACCCATACCCGACATGATTCTGAGAACATTGTAGTTGATGGCCCACACAGTTAAAGTAGCATTGGCAAAGTCACCCCCCGTTTCAAACATAAATTTAGCGTTATCAATTCTAGAGAAATTGCACGTTCCAGAGGGCTGATGTTCTTCCGGTTTTAAGGCGAAGGAGTAGCAGTAGATGTGCTTCGACGGAACTTTGTGACCTGCTTGGATCGGTTGGCAGGTTCTAAAATACGAAGCGTTACGCTTGGCAAAACGATCATGTCCATTAAGTTGGAGTTTGGCAGTTTTAAATGATTCAATAGATGATTGGCCATTTATAAATTCAGTATCATCGCTTATAGTTGTACTATAATTAAAATAATCATTATAGTTGGTTGCATTTGTTCCAGCAGCATCTGCTGTAGCATCAACTGTGGTTGAGTCCTTTGCAGTATTTTCTGTAGATCTGGTTGTATCTTGAACCGTCCAGATTAATTCCTTAACAGGATGATTAAAGTTTAGTTTTTGAGATGTAGTCATTACTCCAGTTTCACGTTGAACCTGTTCAATTAAATACTCGTGCGAAACTTGAGCAAATCTACGACGTTCATCGGTATCTAAGTAAATGTAATCCGCCCATAATTGAACAGTTGGTGCTAGAGAATCGATGGCGAGTGTTCCTGTAGAATTAACTAAACCCGGAATACCTCTTGTAGTCAATTTAACCTTTACTTCATGATATTGAAGCGCAATTAAGGGTAGAGCAAGTCCGGGATTACGACAGAACCAGAACTGAAGAGGGACATATAACTGTACTGTATCTAAAGCTGTGGCCCCCGATTTCCCATTTTTCAAGTAAGCATCCTTCGCAGCGTGCTTGTTAAGACCGATCCATTCAGACTCATCATGATCAGTTAATTCATTCCAGACATCTAACCACTGAGAATAGTGACGGTCAATACGCTGACCACCGATTTCAATTTCACAATCTTTGACAAAAGCATGACCGGTATTATTTGTCCATTGTGTACTAACCGAGGTGGCCGCACCAGCAGTTGATGCGGGTAAGAGAATATCCAACCACAAATCGCTAACTAAATCACCATTTCTAGAGATGGTCGATGTGACCGAAGAAGGACCATTACTAAATGATCCGTTAAACGTCTGCTGAATCGCTTCCATCGAGAAGTTCGTGTGTCTGCGGTAGACAACCTTAAAGAATGTAATCTGCGGATTACCGGTTAAGTAAATATCCTGAGCACCATAAGCTACAAGTTGCATCAATCCTCCTCCCATATTTTTATACTATAGCATAGAAAATAATTTAAGAAAATAAAAACATTCTTAATTAAAGATTAGTAATGAATTCTGGAAACAAAGGCTTTCAAAATTTAGGAAATACGTGTTATATGAACTCAGCTCTTCAATGTTTAAGTCATCTCTTAGAATTCCATCCTAAGAATGATAATTTTATGAGTGATTGTTTAAAGTGTCAAAATCGGTCTGATTATGAATTAATGAATCAATGGATTAAACTACAAATGGATGTGTGGGATAATAGTTGTAATGGTTGTATCAATCCTCAATCATTCTTAAGATCTTTTATTGTTCAGTGTCGGGCAAAAGACAAAATCTTCTATAATTTCAGTCAAAATGATGTTGATGAGTTCTTAACTCTTTTAATGGAGCTTCTTCATGAATCCATTAAGAAAAAGGTAAAAATAACGGTAAAGGGTGAGCCCAAAAATCAATTAGATAAACTAGCTTACAAATCAATTGAAGGGTGGAAACAATTTTTTGAAGATGATTATTCTTACATTATCAAGAAATTCTATTCACAATTATTAACTGTTACAAGTTGCACAGAATGTGATTATGTCACTACGAATCATGAACCATTAATGGTTTTATCATTGGAAATTCCGGAAAAGAATTCTTTAACATTAAGGGATTGTCTAGACAACTATACAGCATTAGAAACTTTAGATTGTGATAATTCTTGGAAATGTGATAAATGTAAATGTAATGTTGAGCCTGAAAGGAAAATTATGTTATGGGAATCATCAGATGTTCTGATCATTCTCTTAAAGAGATTCAAGGACGGGAGAAAAAATGATGCTTACATTCAATTTCCATTATCTCTGGATATAGAAGATTACATTATCAACTACAGTGACAGTAGTAATAATTATGCTTTAGCTGGGATGTGTATTCAGTCGGGTAATGTAGGAGGAGGTCATTATTATGCGATGTGCAAGAATAATCTTGATAACTCGTGGCACACATACAATGATTCGAGTGTTAGCGATGTTTCCGAAAAAGAAGTCCTACAACAGAAGCCGTATTGTTTATTTTACAGAAGGGTCTAATCAATCTTTTTTCCCTCAGATTTAATCAATCTTTATCCATTCCTTCTTTTTGTTCCGATAGATCTTCCCATCTTTTCCCTTAATCATAACTCCTTCAGGAATACAATTTGAACAATATCCCAAAGCATTCGGATTGTTCATATTATCACCTTGAGTCACATTACACTTACATTTGTTTTTGAATTTTAAAAGACTTCCCTTATTTACAGTTTTTTTCCTAGATTTTCTTTTCTTTTTGTAACGATTCGTTCTCCTATTAGTTCTTCTACGACCCTTTCTTGTAGATTTTCTATTCTTACTATTCTTTTTATTCTTTCTATTCTGTCTCTGTGCTTTTGCTAATTCTTCAAAGGGTATGGCACCACCGTGTTGCTTCATTAGTTTGCTATAAATATTATGATTGTTAGTCATATATATTATATCCTAGATAATCTTTTGTTCCACTCCCATCATCCTCATCATCAGATATTTCTTCCATGATATCAAAGTATTCATACAAGAATTCTATCAAATGATCATATGATTTATCTCTGAATAAATCCAAAGCATACGCTTTCTCCATTTCTTTATATTTCTCAAAAATAGTCTGAATGTCTTCGGAATACTTAAGATCAAAGTTTTGAAAGTTTTCATCAAACGCTAACTCATTTTTCCTAACAATTCCTTTATGATAAACTTCATAAAAGAACTCTTTGAATTTATATTCAAATGTTCCCCCATCTGTCAGAAATGATAATTCATTCTGATCGTTGTACCAACGCACAATATGACTTAACATGATTCCCAATACATCTTCAATATAATAATCCTCTTCATATTTGATAGGTGTTCTGATCCACTTCTTAAATTCCATTCACTTCTATTTAATCTTTAGTAAAGAAAAAGAATTCTTTTGGGACGAATAAACTTAACTTTTAATTCACCAAAGATTAGATATTGTGTTCAATAAAATAAATGATTGTATCTCTTAATTGTTCCTTAGTTAAATCATCTACACTCAGAGTCAAGTGTGGATAGCCTGGTTTAAATTTAAATTCAACTGTTTCAGATAAATGATCCACATACTTAAGATGTTCCTTATGTGTTTCGGGATAGGTGTCGATGATTCGCTTAGCTTGAAGTCCTTTAGATATATTTAATTTGATAATTATCCAATTATCTTCTACTAGAGCATCTAATTCATTCTGATATCGGATATCATCTATCACACCGAATTCTTTAGTAAGAGTTTGCTTAAGGACTTGATTGACCCAAACTTCCGAATCAATATCTCTCATTTTATTAGCGAAGTTGATCAATAGTTTTCTATCTTTCCCAACCATATTGAAGAGCTCACTTGCTAACTCTTTCACTTTTTGACCAAATGAATATCTTTGATAGCGGGAATCGTGCTCTTCTAGTATTTCCGCAATCGTACTCTTTCCAGAACACATTTTCCCAATGATGGCGATTTTCATCTACTACTACTACTATAAAAATCATATATTTTTAAGTCAAATTTACTTAAAACAGTAATACTATATAAATGTATAGGGTGTATCAATTAATGCGGGTTCAAAAAAGAAATGGAAATCTAGAAGATGTTTCTTTTGATAAAATCCTGGCGAGAATTAGTTCCATGTCCACTGGATCCGAATTTGTTCAGCAATTAAATATAGACGCAACAAAAGTCGCGCAAAAAGTGATCCAAGAAATCTATGATGGTGTGGAGACTTCTGAACTAGATATATTAACATCTGAGACAGCTATAGCGATGTATTCAGTTAATCCCGAGTATGCAGTTTTAGCGAGTCGTATTCTTGTGTCAAATCATCACAAGAATACACTTGACACTTTCTCTGAAAAGGTGGAACAATTATTTCATTTGGATAAACCACTCTTGAACAAGGATTTCTATGATTTAGTTGTAAAGAATAAAGAGCTAATTGATAACAAAATAGATTATTCTAAAGATTATCTCTTTGATTTCTTTGGTCTTAAGACTCTTGAGAAGAGTTATCTTTATAAGATTAAGGATGAAATGATTGAAAGACCCCAAGATATGATTATGAGGGTGTGTCTTTCAATTCATAGAAATGATTTAGAAAAAGCATTTGAATCGTATGATTTGATGTCTGAACATTATTTCACTCATGCGACACCCACTCTGTTTAATGCTGGTTCCAATCGCGAACAATTCGCCAGTTGCTTTCTTCTCTCTATGAATGATGACTCTATCGATGGTATCTATAAAACTCTTAAAGATTGTGCTTTAATCTCACAACATTCGGGTGGAATCGGTCTTCATATCCATAATGTGAGAGCTAAAGATTCATTTATCGCCGGAACAAATGGCAAGTCAAATGGGATTGTCCCGATGCTGAGGGTTTTTAATGATACGGCACGATACGTTGATCAGGGAGGAGGAAAGAGGAATGGCTCCTTTGCGATCTATTTGGAGCCGTGGCATGCCGACATCTTTGAGTTCCTAGAACTCCGAAAGAATCACGGGAATGAATTAGAGAGAGCGCGAGATCTTTTTTATGCTTTGTGGATCCCCGATCTGTTTATGAAGAAAGTTGAAGCAGATGAAGACTGGTATCTATTCTGTCCGAATGAATCGTGTAATCTGAGTGATTATTATGGTGAGGATTTTGTTCATAAATATGATGCTCTTGTCCAACAAGGACTCTTTCGGGAAAAGGTTTCGGCGAGGAAGTTGTGGTCTGCCATCCTAACATCTCAAATAGAAACGGGGACACCTTATCTTCTCTACAAGGATGCTTGTAATTCTAAATCCAATCAAAAGAATCTCGGTGTGATTAAATCATCTAATCTTTGTACCGAGATTATGGAATACTCCGATAAGGATGAAACTGCTGTCTGTAATCTAGCATCTATTTCTCTTAAGAAATTCGTTGTTAAGAAAGATGTATCTGATATTCAACTCCGGATCTACTCTAAACCCGGTTGTAGTTATTGTGATATGACTGAGAAATATTGCTTAAGATACAACATCCAATATGAAAAAGTATCATATGAAGAATTATCTTTGGTTCAGGATAAACTTCATGGTGTTAAGTTCCCTCAGATTTATCGCATTGATAATTCTAAATTCGAACACATCGGTGGTTACACAGAACTAGAGGATTATTGTCGGTCGGATTTTGATTATGATAAACTCGTTGAAGTCACCAAGATTGTTACTAAGAATCTAAATAATATCATAGATTATAATTATTATCCTACACCAGAAACCAAAAGATCCAATACGAGACACAGACCTATTGGTATCGGTGTTCAGGGTCTAGCGAATGTATTCTTTGAATTGGGTATCCCATTTGAGTCAGATTTAGCCAAAGAATTAAATGAAAAGATCTTCGAGTCTATTTACTATGGTTCCATGGTCGCATCAATGAATCTAGCCAAAGAAAGAGAAGTTAAGATGAAGATCCTTAAAACAGGAATGAGTCAATCACCCGAGAACGGTCTAACTGATTTTGTATCATCAGATATTCTGTTGCAACTTCAAAGAGAAATTAATTATATTCCCGAAGAACTTGATCGCGATGAATATCTAGGTTCGTATTCATCATTTATGGGATCACCTCTTCAACAGGGTTCATTCCAACATAATCTATGGGGTCATCAATCTTCAGATAGATACGATTGGTCTAAACTAATGAGTGATGTTCAGAAATATGGTGTCAGAAATAGTCTCCTAGTTGCTCCTATGCCCACCGCATCTACGGCACAGATTCTGGGTAATTATGAATGCTTTGAACCGGTAATGTCTAATATTTACACTAGACGAGTCTTAGCTGGCGACTATATGGTTCTTAATGAATATTTGGTGAATGATCTCATATCATTAAATCTATGGTCAAAAGACATGAAAGATAAAATTATTCAAAATGATGGGTCTATTCAAGCAATCGAAGAAATTCCTAATCATTTTAAAGCAAGATACAAAACAGTATGGGAAATGAAACAAAAGAATATTATTGATATGGCGGCCGACAGAGGCAAGTATATCTGTCAAAGTCAAAGTATGAATTTGTTTGTCAGTTCTCCTAGTTCTAAGATTCTGACATCGATGCATTTTTATTCATGGAAGAAAGGTCTTAAAACGGGTATCTATTACCTGAGAACTAGACCTTCCTCAAAGGCGATTCAGTTCACAGTCAAGCCGGATAATTGTGAAGCGTGTTCAGCGTAAATATTAAAACCTTTCTCTCAACCACAAATTAAACGCCCATTTTTCTCCTTTTTTAATCGGTAAACCAGCATGTCTTGATTTCATATTTAATGATCCGTCGGGATTTATATTTTTAAAAAGAACCAATCTCCCTTTCTTAGCTTCAACTAAGAGTGGTTCTGTTGATTTATCGATTGAATCAAACCCAGTCTCACCTCCTTCTTCTACATCATTTAAGTAGACTAAAACGGTACCGATTCGGTTCCCTCTTTCAGAACAATATCGGTTATATTTCTCTTTGTCTCTCTTATCATAAGCATCATAATGATATTTGTATTCTTCGGATTCATTGTAATGAATCACTTGAAAATCTTCAAAATACCGATAATCACAATTCATTAAATCGCCGACCTTTTGACTAATCTTTAACATTTCGGGATACCTCTCTTTTTTGATCCAATTAGATTGATTCGTCCTCCCTTTGTATTTAGAATTAGGACCATATTTATCCTTGTCTTTCTCTAAAAATGAAACACCCGCAGATTTCAGTCCATCTTTAGAAACAGTTTTAATGAACTCACATTCTTCATCTGTTAAGAAATCATCGATAACGAACAGATAAGGATCTTGACACAATACTTTAACATCGTATTTATCCATCTTTTACTATTCTTATTTTTTATTTACTGGATTTTTTCGCGAAAGAATCTTTACTCTTTTATTCCTTTGCGAAAGAATCTTTACTCTTTTATTCCTTTGCGAAAGAATCTTTACTCTTTTATTCCCTTGCGAAAGAATCTTTACTCTTTTATTCCTTTGCGAAAGAATCTATACTCTTTTTTATATTTAACAGTATGGATGACAAATACAAAATAGATGATAATAGAGCATCGTCTTTATTTAAAACGAAAACCTTCTCAGGATTTAAAAAGAACGATGTTTTGAAAGCTCTCTTTCAAAGCATTGAGAAGGGTAAATTAGAGAATGCGTGTCATTGGACAACCGAATGTATTATCTCTGGATATTTAATTGAATTACTTGATAAATTTGTCTCGTTTGCCTCTAAAATTATTCATCTTAATTCACCCGAATTACCTTACTATCTTTTGAGAAAAGTGAAACTATTTTATAATACACTTGACTTGGATTTAAAGAAAACAGCTCAGAAAGAGAACTTAATTCATTATCGGAATAATCAAACTATCCGAAACATCTTTTTTGATATCGTGACAGTTCTAACAACCACCGCGAAGACCAAAAGATACGATAAATATCCGAAAATTAATGAAACAACTGATTTCTTTTTTGAGAATATTAAACTAAGATTGAAAGCACAAGCAAACTTTATCCCAGATGATATGATTAAATTTACTGATCCAGAAGAATTAAAAATAATTATGAATGAGATTATGTTTCAGTACAAGAACTTAGCGTCGGGATATGAAGTCACCAGTTATTGGTTATCATGGGTGATTCAGTGGGAAAAAGTAAACAGAAAAAAGAAAATTAAATGGGAAATAGAAGAAAGGAAAGTGACAAATGTGAATCCTAAATATTGTAAAGATGTAATGTGGTTAGTATGGCAGACGATCTTAAATGAAGCGAACGAAAGAGATGAAAATACTAAATTACAAATATCATCATTATACAATTTGTATAAAGAGAGTTATGCTCCTGGTAAAAAAACAACAAGAATTCCTTTATTGTATCACGCTCTAGGATATTTAACACATCATGTTAAATTTACGATTCCTATCCGTAAGAATCAAGAATTATTCTTACAAACGCAATGTAATGTGAATTTTATGTTCTCATTAAAAAAAACAAATGAAGTGAAAGATGCTATGAATCCTATTAAAAAGAAAGACTTACCTAAAAAGGCGAATGTTCAGAATGAAATGACGCAAGATAAATTTATGGTATTAACAGATATTGATACTCTTGTTCAGAGTAAATGATTTATTAAATTATTATGAAATTATTGGCCCGTAGATCCGAATCCTCCTACACCTCTGCTCGTATCAGATAGTTCATTGGATAGTTGAAATGAGTTCGGTTCGAGTGATGGCCCACACAGTTGAAACAATCTTGTTCCCCTATTAATTTGGTAGCTCTCGGTTGAAAGATTATCTAGAGATACAATTAGATTCCCACGATATCCTGCGTCGATAATACCCACCGAATTTGACATCCTTAGTGGTGTCTTTGAGATAGATGAACGCGGGTACAGATAATAAGAAACGTGTGATTCCTTATTCTTATTATTAAACGCTTCGCACGCAATTTCGAGTGATACTTGAACGCCTCTTGCTCCACCTGGAATAAGAATAGAATTAGGCATATACAAATCTAGTCCAGCATCACCTTCATGAAAATGCTGGTGATTATGATACAATTCTCTCAAAGAATTACTATTATCCAGACAATCATCGCTAATCTTAATTTTCAAGTGCATTTTCTCTTATATAATCTTATTCTATCTTTCTCACTTAAGTATTTTAATTACTATCTCAGTAAATAAATCAAATTTAGATTTATTTTCGTCACGGATTATCTTTAAAATACTTTATGAATACTTTACTCAAGGTATGACTTCAGTAGAACCTCATGCACCACCAATCATTCTGGAACTAGATTGGGATTTATTTTGACTACCTCCGTGTCACCCCCCACCTTTAATCTTTTTATCTTTCTTTTTCTTTATCTGTTTCTTAGTTTTCTTGTTCGCACCTCTCCTTCCAATTTTTTTGTGACTTCTTCTCACAATAAAATTCACACTTGATTTTATTTCATACTTCTTCAATAGTTTCTGAAGTTTTTTAGTAACATCTTTACCAACTATGTCTTCTAGACCCTTCGTTTTCACTTTAGACCATTCGCCAACTTTGCTGACCCCTGAAAGATAATACTTGGATCCTTCTTTCATAACAAATTCGTCATTTAAACGAATGCTAGTTTTTTCATACTTCGGCATATATAGTGAATTAGATTATTATTAAAGAGATAAACGACATAAAGGACAAGTAAAATTCTTTTGCAACCAATTCTCAATACATTCTTTATGAAAGCAGTGATTACATTTAAGAGTTGATATCTTTTCTCCATCTTCAAATTTATCCAAACAAATGCAGCATTCGCTATCGTGTATTAACAACGATTCATCATACTCTTTAGTTACAATCTCTTTTAAAATGTTTCTTTTCCGTTCGACCCTTTCATTGATATTATTTCTTATTCTGATATCTTCTAAATAACTATATCGATCTCTTTCGCGATTATCCCACATACCACATAATGTAACAGAACAGTGTGTTGCCAGTAATGTAAAGCACATAAAACCTGCTAAATATAGTACGGCTTCATCTGATACATTTGAACCAGTATCAGTTATATTATGATTTGTATCATAATAGTCAATATAACCATTATTCATTGGATAGTCTCCCATGAATAAAGTATATATAAAATAGGTAAGAAAACTTTAATTATTTAATTATTTAATAGCCGAAAGGATTGTAGGAAGGGGAATCAAACGTCCCCGACTTTAAGCTACGACTCTTTAGTTCTTCTTTCTTGAGAGATTGTTTAAGAGCTTTGATGTTTCTCGTGACTTTACGCTTTTCAACGCGAACTCTTTTACTGCTTACTCTTTTAGTAGCTCTACTTCTTTTAGAAGATCTTCTTTTAGTAGTTCTAGATCTTCTTTTAGTGGATCTTCTTTTAGTGGATCTTCTTTTAGTGGATCTTCTTTTAGTGGATCTTCTTTTAGTGGATCTTCTCGGACTTCTGGATCTAGATCTACTTCTCGGACTTCTGGATCTGGATCTACTTCTCTTAACTCTGGCTCTGGATCTGGATCTTCTCGGACTTCTAGATCTTTTAGAAACTCTTCTGGAAACTGCTCTGGATCTTCTCATTTTATATACTCACTTAGAAAATAATTTAACATTAATAGTAAATGAAAAATAAGTTTGATATCGATGCTTTATCCCTCAAATTAGATTCTATTCATAATGAACTGGATGAAGAAAAGAATTCTTTTAAAGAAATGGTTACAACTATTTCTCAAAAAGATGAAACAAACGTAGCCAAAGAAACGCTCTATTCTTTAATGAATGAAGATGAAAAACATTATTACATTATTAATGAAGAATACAAAGAATTAGTATCGCGTTTTTCTTTAGCATATGTTGAAATGTCCGAATGGTACTGTGGACCCGAAATACCATTAGATGTCTACAATAAGATTTATAAGAAATCTTTAGGGAATGATAAAAAAACACATCAATATGGGACGTATCTCGACTCAAAAAAAGATGTTAGAGAATTGTATCAGCTATTTGCTTTTATGTTATTGTTTGAGTCCTATACTACTCGTGTTTATTAGAGTTGCTGAAGAATAGTTTTGATAGTTTTGATAGGTGGTCTCTGAACCGAATCCTTGAATAGACATCGTTTCAGAATCGTTTGAAGACTCTTATCCTCTATCTTTTTCAGAGCAGTCAATACATCCTTCCGACATTCTGCATAAGATTCCGATTCGCCTTCTATCCATACATCTCCCGTCCATACCTCGATGATAGTTACGCCTAGAGAATAGATGTCTGTTTTATATCCCACTAGACCATCTTTAAGTTCTGGCGCCATGTATCCTTCTGTTCCCATATCACAATCACATCCTTTTATTTCACTACTCTTCGTTGAGTCCATTTTTACAGACGCACCAAAATCAATCAATTTTAAACCCTTCCTAGAAATCATCTCTCGGGTATTCTTCAAAACATCTTCCGTATAGTAAATCATATTTTGAGGTTTTAGATCACAATGCACGATGTGATTATTGTGCAAGTCTTGGACGCAGTCACACATTTTCATACATATATCCTTCTTTGTATCTCTATTCATAGAATATGTATTATCTGTTTCACCCTCCCTCCAATAGAGAGACTGTTTCAAGTAATCAAATAAATCACCCTTTGAGTTCAACTTCTCTAACAAAACATAGATCTTGAGTGATTGGTCTTCTTCGGATATTTCTAGAGTGTATCCGTAGACGGTAATACACCCCGATTCATTCATAAGCATCGACAACATACTCAATTCGTTATACGCGTCGTCGTACATATCTCCTTCGTATCCTGAATGATAATTGTTTGATGAAAACTTCTTCGCAGCACAATCGATACTATCGCCACCATTATACCGAAGTGATCCTTCATATACCGAACCGGTCGCCCCCGAGCCTAGTTTATCGCCAAACTCTACATCTTTATCCTTAAAGATTGGGATGTCTAATTTACTGATGTTTTCTTGAAATTCAGAGAGGTTGTCCAGATAAGACATCGTTTACTAATTGTAAAAAAAGAGTTAATTTTTAAATCAAATTTTATTAGTGCTTTAATTAAATAATTCTTTATTGACCGGACTCATCAATTACTTCCTTGATCAATGACCACAATGAATAACTATCATACGTAATGCCATTATATACAGCACAACGGTACAAGGTACAAGGCGGTTTCTCTTTCCGGCCGATGATATCATAATCCATATTAAACCAATCGTATAATGCTGTAATCCACATATGTCTCAGAACCTGTGATTTCAACCAATACCGATGACGGAAATGGATTTCTTTCATAATCAATTCTTTCTCTCTCAGGTATTCTTCTTCCCACATATCGTTGTGACCGACTTTCTCACACTTCCATATTGATTCTTGTATTTCTCTACCAAATTCGGTTCGAGACACATTATCTAGACTCCATTGATTCTGTCGGAAAAGGAGTTCTTCGGGTAACAGAAATTCTTCCAGGTCATCATCTAAGTTCTTCCCCATCTGAAGCAATGTATCTTGTCTTCTTCGGCATACATCAGCAATTTGTGTTGGATTCATATGAATCGGTTGCGTCCATTGTACCGCAACGGTACGCCGAACCGCAACAGTTGGGTTCTCAGCGGAATCCCAGCCTCGTATGGTACAAACAGGGTTGTATTTGATCTTTTTACCATTTACCTCCACCACTCTCCCATAATGATGGCAGTTGCACATGTTAATACGAATGTAATCGTTCTTCACCAACTCCGGTGGTCCCTTTGTCTGCATCTGATAGAGCTCCTCCAGATAGACAAGAGGGATGTCGTTCCTAGTGAACCAATCAAGCATCTGTATTTTGTTTGAGCCATACTTCAACCAAGAACGTAGTGCTATTTCCGCACGCTGGAGAGGTGCCGGATCTAGACAGTGGCGTCTAATACGTCGAACATCACACGATTCAGGTGTCTCAAAACTACGCTGTCGTTCTTTCAGGAGAGCGTTGTTGATCTTCTTGATGTAAAACTCTCTGTCGGTTTTTTGTTTCTTCCTTCGTTCTCCAGCAACTAGATCCGTGATCTTCTCTGTAATGATGCCGTAACACAGATGATGGAGGGGTGAATCTTCTGGCAGAGAAGCGAATGATTCGGTCTCATCGGGGTACGGATCATAATGAACCTGGTGATACGGAACAGTCGTCATCGCCTCCATAAGTATTCTTTGTTAGTGTTTTAAAATTTATCCTAATTCTTACATCAAATTTACTTCAAAGTCTCCAAACGAATTTGATTTGGTTCTTATCCTATCTTTTAATAAAAAAACAGAACATCGCGGCGGGTAATGCCTCACTACTATGATGATGATGGTGAAAGGGTTGAGGTGACGTGTGGTTGTTTCACCATTTCTATGCTGGTGATAATCATCCACTACATTTACTTGATGGAACTCAGGGAAACGAACCCCGATTTGTATTGGATTGTGATTCTTGCTCAGTAATATGCTATGGTTATTCCTATGGTTATTCCCTATGGTTCCCACTTAAAATTTAATGTGTATATGTATAGTAAAGAAGGGATGGGTATATTTGATTTTTTTGGTGAAATATTTTGGATAATGATTGATGAATTGGATCGTAGAGAAAGACTAATGAACCGAATACCACTTGATTAAAAAAAATGGGGATAGGAAATGGGGGGAAATGATAGGAATTGAACCCATTCTTTCCTTTAGTTTTTTTTGTGTTTTTGTGTTTTTTTTGTCTTTT
>Ga0209709_10002981_pt1 | contig 14336 bp, 14 predicted proteins | sample ArcticOcean_MG_C_2_FD_187435 | JGI IMG/M metagenome (GOLD analysis project Ga0209709, IMG submission 187435) | Marine microbial communities from western Arctic Ocean - ArcticOcean_MG_CB4_136 (SPAdes) (version 2) | ecosystem: Environmental > Aquatic > Marine > Oceanic | place: Arctic Ocean... | reverse complement strand
TGAAAATCTTGGTGCTGTCTAAACGATACGATATATTGCAGCAGACCATCCCGATCAATGGCCGGCCCTTTATAATTGATATACACGGATGCCCAGTCGGGCTGATTGGTCACAGGGCAATTAGTTTTTAATAGGTGAGAGTACAGGCACTCTTCAACTAGAGATCCATCCACTCCCGCACTGGAAAGAAAATCAGGCTTAGGCTGATAGGTGTCAATCAGCACCTTTTGCTGATCCAAGCAAATACCCTGCGGTTCGCCTATGGGGTTAAAGCCATTATATTCAGACACATCATAGAGTACAGCATCAACAAGCGAGCCAGTCACGCGAGACAGATCTGCCACCAAGACCTGCCGTAATGCCTCTCTGTCACTGTACTGAGTTTGTATCAGGGAATTGAGATAAAGCTTGAAGGATTTAGATTCAACTATTGACTGGCTGTCGCAGCGAAACCAGAATTCGCCAATCACAACCTGCGGCAAACCCTGCGGATTTAACCAGGAAATTTCATAGGCGGTCCACAGATCACCGCCCAAGAACGACGCGTCTTGGTCTCCCGTGACGCGCGCCTTAGACCGTGGTATTGGGAACAGCAATGAGGCCTCATACTGGTCGATATACGCCGTTTCTTTGCCTAAGATGGTGTCAGAATGATCCACCATTAGCTACGCAATCTCGAACCTTTTTCTAACAGATGCAAAGCAACCAAAAACAGCACCGTAGAAAAAACTCCTACCATAATGAATGACCAGACGATGTTAATGTCGGTGATCCCGACCATGCCATAACGGAAGGCATTGACCATATAGAGAATCGGATTAATCAACGACACCGAACCCCAAAAATCACCCAGCAAATCAATCGAATAAAACACGCCACCCAGATAAATCAGCGGTGTCAAAACAAAGGTTGGAATGATAGAAATATCATCAAAACTATTGGCAAAAATGGCGTTAATCAAGCCCGCGAGAGAGAACATTAGCGAAGTCATCAATACTATGGCAATGGTGATTGGCAAACTGTGCAAGCTAAACTCTGCAAAATACAACGACAGCACCGTCACCATCGCGCCCACACCTAGACCGCGAGTCATGCCGCCAACTATATAGCCCAATAGAATAATCCAATTGGGAGTGGGCGATACCAGCAGCTCTTCAATATTGCGCTGGAATTTGGAGCCATAAAATGACGAAACCACATTAGAGTAGGAGTTTGTAATAACCGACATCATAATCAGGCCAGGGGCAACAAACTGGATATAAGGAAGATTAGACATCTCACCAATGCGAGAGCCAATTAATTTGCCAAATATAACAAAATACAAAACGATGGTAATCACTGGGGGCACTAATGTCTGCGGCCAGATACGCATAAAACGATGAATCTCGCGACGTACGATGGTGCTAAATGCAATCCACTTCTGCCCACTATCCATTGACTTTCTCCTGCAGGTTTTGCTCAACGAGGCCTAGGAATAACTCCTCTAATCGATTGGCTTTATTACGCATACTTACGATATAAATACCCTGATCTGTCAGCGCAGTAAATAATGCATTAATCGACTGAGACTTCTCAACTACAACCTCGATACTGTGCCCATCAACCTGAGTTAGCACATAGCCCTCAACCACTGGACACTCGCTTAACTCGCCACGGCTGTCCAGCACAAAAGTCTCTTTGTTCAGTTGCGTTAACAGCTCGCGGATACTGGTGTTTTTAACAATCTGGCCCTGATCAATAATAGCCACATTGCGGCACAGGCTTTCAGCCTCTTCGAGATAATGTGTGGTCAAAATAATGGTCGTCCCTTGCGCATTAATCTCTTTGAGAAACGACCACATAGAGCGGCGCAGCTCAATATCTACACCGGCAGTTGGCTCATCCAACACTAGTAACTTCGGCTCATGAATCAATGCCCGGGCGATCATAAGTCGGCGCTTCATGCCACCGGACAGAGTTCGCGATGCAATATCGCGCTTGTCCCAGAGCCCCAGCTGCTTTAAATATTTCTCAGCACGCCGTTCAGCTTCAACGCGGTGAATTCCATAATAACCCGCCTGATTAATCAAAATATCAATCGGCTTTTCAAACTGGTTAAAGTTGAAGTCCTGAGGTACTACGCCGACGAACTGCTTCGCGGCACTAAAGTCTTTGTCTATATCATGACCAAACACTGAGACAGAGCCTGTGGTTTTACGTACGAGGGAGCAGATAATACCAATGGTCGTCGATTTTCCAGCGCCGTTGGGGCCTAACAGAGCAAAAAAATCTCCGGGAGCGACTTCGAGGTCTATGCTTTTAAGCGCCTCAAAGCCATCGTCATAAGTTTTAGTTAACTGCATTATCGCGAGGGCAGGTTGGATCACTGAAGGTTATCCGTTCGATGATTGTCTAGGTCACCATTATAACTCGTGGGAATCAACAAGTCCGGTTTGCAATATTTTTTAACTAGTTACACTACGCGGTTGAAGGCATAATATCGACCACAGATAATAAGACAGTGAAGAGTCCATGCCTCGGAAAATTATACGCCGTTTTTTACCTGATATTAGCAGTTTACTGAAGCGCCCATCCATGGCGTGGGTTAGCTTTCTTTCCAGTGACCCTAACCTGCTCCACCTAAACCGCCACTCAGTATCGCTGGCGGTATTTGTCGGTATTCTCTGCGCCTTTATTCCCCTGCCGGGACAAACGATTATTGCCGCCGTTATGTGCCTTTGGTTGAGCGCCAACCTACCCATTGGCCTTATGTTGGTCTGGCTCAGCAATCCAGTCACCATTCCGCCGATGTTTTATCTGACGCACCAGCTCGGTAGCTTTTTGTTGGGCAGCGATGCAGTGCAATTTACCGTCACACTGAACTGGGATTGGTTTTCGAACATGGGCATGGGTATTTTGCTGCCACTGTTTGTCGGCAGCCTTCTTTGCGGGATAATCCTGGCCTCAGTCGGTTACTTTTTTATTCTCTATCTGTGGCACTGGAAGGTCGTAAAAAACTGGGAACGCCGCAAAGATCAGCGGCAGGCACAGAACGACCGTTGATCCGTCTTTTACTCGTAGCTTAGCTCTTCCGCAGGCACCATACGGCTTGCCCTAACCGCAGGATAGACCGTCGCGACCAGATTCAATACCAGTGCGATGCTGCAGATCACTGCAACATCCGTCCAGCGCATATCCACAGGCACATAGTCAATGGGGTACACCTCGGTGTTAAGAAAGGCCACGCCCATAAGGGATTCCACCCAAGATACCAGATCGGCGACCAAGTAGCAGCCGGTCACACCCAGCACCACACCAATACAAATACCCAACAGACCTATCATCATTCCTTGTGTCAGAAAGAGCCATACCACCTGTGCTCTGGAGAGCCCCAATGTCTGCAAGATAGCAATATCTTTCCGCTTATCAATCACCGACATCATCAGCATCGACACCACATTAAACGCTGCGATGGCCACAATCATAAAAATAAGTAGGACAACCATATTCCGCGACAGCTGAATGGCCTGATACAGATTACCATGGGTTTGAAACCAGTCGCGAAAGCCGTAGCCGAATGGCAACTGGTCCAGCACTTTAAAGCCAATATTACGCGCATCAAACTGGTCAGCAACCTGCACCCTAAAGCCTCGCACTTGCTGAGGAATCCCGGAGATCTGTGCCACCTGTTCAAGAGCGCCGAGCGCTAAAACCTGATCTAACTCAGTGTGAGTAGCAAAAACACCTGCTACCTGAAAACCATAGGCGGCTGTTTTTCCACCACTGGTCGATGGAACAATAATCGTGACATGCTGATCCACCGCGACATTGAGATCCTCTGCAATGACCGCAGAGAGCAGCAGACGGTTGGCCTTGGGGATTGCCAAGCCTGCCTCATCTAATACCTGCTGTAACCCCGCGGGGACTGACTCGGGCGACAACCCTAACAACTGCAATGGTCTGGTCCGCTGTCGGCCCTGAATCAAGCCATCGACCTGATTGTAGGGTGTCACTTCAGTCACATGCGGCAGCCCAGCAATGACAGCCTGCTGATCTTGCCAATTGGTAACACCGGTGGAATGAATCAACTGGACATGGGGAACCACAGAAAGAATGCGTTCTCGCAGTTCGCGATCAAAGCCGTTCATGACCGACATAACCACCACCAGTAAAGCAACTCCCAGAGCCAAGCCCGTCACTGCCAGCAAGGATATAAACGAGACTAAAAGATTACCGCGACCACCAGAGGTGAAATAGCGCAAGCCAATAAAGCTGGGGACTGGTTTAAACAACTAAGGTCTCCAACACACCATCCACCAGACGCACGGTGCGATCCATCCTCGCGGCAATAGCTGGATCATGCGTGACCACGACGAAGCTGATATCTAAGGCTTGATTTAATTCCATCAGCAGGTCCAACATTGATTCCGCAGTATGGGGATCAAGATTGCCGGTTGGCTCGTCCATCAGCACCAATGATGGCTCTGTGACCAAGGCTCTGGCAATAGCCACCCGCTGACGCTCGCCCCCCGACAGTTCAGATGGCTGATGTTCAAGGCGATGCCCCAGTCCGACCCGCTCCAGCACTGTAGTGGCGCGTCGTCGTGCGTCGGCAACCGAGCATTGACCAATCAATAGCGGCAGAGAAACATTCTCCAAGGCAGAAAACTCACCCAACAGATGATGGAACTGATACACAAAACCGACATGCTGATTGCGCCAAGCAGCCCTCTGACTTGCACCCAGTTCACTCCAGTCTCTATCACAGACCTCGACAGAGCCCGCATTGGGATCATCCAAGCCACCCAACAAATTCAGCAGTGTCGTCTTGCCCGAACCTGAGACACCAATGATCGCTAATTTCTCGCCGCACTCAATACGAAGATCCAAGCCCTGTAAAACCGACAGCTCAGTACCGCCCTGCTGATAGTAGCGACTGAGGCCGCTGGCAACTAACACTGTATCAATGGTCATAGCGTAATGCCTCCGCGGGTAAAACCTGGCCGGCGCGCCACGCCGGATAAAGAGTGGCTAAAAAGCTAATGATAAATGCACCGCCCACAACCATGGCGAGGTCACTTAGCAGAATTCTTGAGGGCAATGCACTTATCAGATAGACCGTCGGATCGAAGATATACACCCCAGTCATTGTCTCGATAAAGCTGACGATACCACCAATAAAATACGCCAACAGGCAGCCCAAAATGGTGCCGGCCAAAATGCCAACACTACCAACGGCTAGACCCTGTACCATAAATATTCGCATCACCGTGCCGGAGGTTGCCCCAAGTGTACGGATCACAGCAATATCTTTACGCTTGTCTGACACCATTAATACGAGACTGGCCACAATATTGAAGGCCGCAACAGCGATGACCACGGATAGCAGCAGACTGACCACCACCTTTTCCATGCGCATTGCTTGAAAGAGAGTGCCCATGGAGTCCGCCCAGGAACGCCATTTTAAATCAGGCAGTAACCCCAGCCCTGTTTGTCGGATCCATTCATCTGCACCGTAGGCCTCCACCAGTTGCAAATGCAAGCCCTGAAATCTATCACCCTGCTTTAGAAGTTTCCGCGCATCCTGCTCATGGACAAAGATCACCGAAGAATCTACCTGAGCGCCAACCTGAAAAATGCCGGTGACTATCACGGTTTTAATCCGCGGAAAGATACCGGCTGGCGTCACCGTGACCTTAGGCATCGTCAACTGTATCCGATCTCCGACAAAAACCCCCAGCCTCCGAGCCACCTGACTGCCCAACACAACACCAAAGTCTCCAGGTGCCAACTTTTCCAAAAACCCACTGAGCATGTTCTCTCTGAGCTGTTCGACAGTAGACCACCGCGGGTCAATACCCTGCAACATGACCCCTATTTTCTCAGCGTCATAAGACAGCATGACGAAACTCTGCACCATGGGTACCACCGCAAGAATATTGGGATCCGTCATAATTTGGGTCGTCAGGCTGACGACCTCACCGGCGCTAAAGCCTTCAGGATGACTGACGGTTACATGGGGTACTACCAGCAATAGGCGGTTTTTTATCTCGCGATCAAAGCCGTTCATCACCGACAGCACCACAATGAGAGCCATCACCCCTAGGGCCATAGCACAGAGCGAAAATCCAGAAATAAAAGAGACGAATCCCTCGCTGCGTTTGCTGCGGGTATAGCGTAAGCCTACAAAAAGAGGGAGGTTTTTAGTCATACAGGGATTAAACCCGAAAGACCCATGACAAACAACATTGGACAGCTAATCAACCAAAAAGGGCGGACCTATTAGGCCTGCTTATCCTCAAAAGACCTGGTATCTCGGCTCACTCGGTTTAAACCATTCATCGATGCAATACGGTAGGCTTCGGCCATTGTTGGATAGTTAAACGTGGTTCGCAGAAAATATTTGATGCTGTTGGCTTTACCTTCCTGATTCATAATGGCCTGGCCAATATGGATAATCTCCGCAGCCTCTGCGCCAAAGCAATGAATACCCAAAATCTCCAATGTGTCCTGATGGAACAGGATCTTTAACATGCCCACTTCTTCACCAGATATCTGCGCCCGCGCAGTGTCTTTAAAGTACGCGCGGCCAATCTCATAAGGGACTCTCAACGCGGTTAGCTCCGACTCATTCTTACCCACGAAGCTAATCTCTGGGATGGTCCAGATACCAGTAGCCACATCTTCTACCCGATACTGATCTTCCATGCCACACATGTGCGAGGCTGCAAAACGTCCCTGATCATAGGCAGCGCCTGCCAGGGACGGCCAACCAATAACATCTCCAGCCGCATAGATATGCGACACCGCGGTTTGGTAATCTTTATTAACCAGAAGCTGTCCGCGCTCATCCGCCTCAAGACCTGCATTTTCCAGGCCTAAACCACGGGTATTACCGGAACGCCCGTTGCACCAAAGTAGTGCTTCAGCATGGATACGCTTGCCCGACTTAAGCTCTAGCGTAACGCCATTTTCGTTGGTCGTTACTCGCTCATATTCTTCGTTGTGCCGCACCGTGACGTTGAGGTCACGCAGGTGATAGCTCAGCGCGTCAGAGATTTCATCGTCGAGGAAGTTCATCAACCATTCTCTTGTATTGACCAGATCAACCCGCGTATCCAACCCTGAGAAGATGGAGGCATATTCGCAGCCAATGACGCCAGCGCCATAAATAATTATATTTCGCGGTGTACTATCGAGTTTTAAAATACTGTCACTGTCAAAAATACGGGGATCACTGAAATCAATGTCCTCCGGTCGATAGGGACTGGAGCCTGTGGCCAGCAAAAAATGTTTTGACTGTACATGAACCACCTTGCCATCTACGCTGGTTACTGCGACTTCATTGGGCCCAGTGAACGTCGCATGCCCAATATGCGTCTGCACACGATTGCGCGCATAGCCTTTGGTGCGACCCTGAACCTGTTTCGAAATGACCTGGTCAGCGGCTTTCATAAGATCGGGAAAGGAGAACCAGCGTGGCTCGCCAATAGCTCGAAACATGGGCATGGTGTTGTACTGCATCATGCGCCGTACAGATTGGCGCAACGCTTTAGAAGGAATGGTGCCCAGGTGCGTGCAGCTGCCGCCGGCCATCGGCCGCGCATCGACTACGGCTACACGCCAACCCTGCTTGACAGCATTCATCGCAGCGCCTTCACCGGCAGGGCCACTACCGATAACCAATAGGTCATAGGAAAAATCAGACATAATTAGTCAGCATCCTTGGTTGAATCAGCTGCATTATAATGCAGCGCTGACTCGCCTGATTCCCTCTGCTCCTCACATTTATTTGGATCACCGCCACAGATATCACAGTTATAGTTGGTCTCCCCCAGCGCGGCACCCACACCACCGCAGGAACCTGCAATAGGTTTTCCACCCATCAGAACCCCAATCGCCATGCCAGCAATGATCAACCCGAATATAACAATAGTGAGAAGTATAGTGGTCATAGTGCGCTTTCTTCTGCGTCTTGCATGTAATTGATAAAAGCGTCACTGCTCAGTGCTTGAAAATCATTATTGTCACGAACCAACATATAGACTGCAACAGAATGACGGTTAGCCAGCGCCATGCCCTCTTCCTCACCCAGCACCATCAAGGCGGTCGCCCAGGCATCGGCTTCAGCACAAGTTTTAGCGATCACTGTCACCGAGCCCAGTCGGTGAGTAATCGGTCTGCCTGTGCGTGGATCAATGGTATGGGAATAACGGACGCCGTCACGTTCGAAATAATTACGGTAATCTCCAGAGGTAGCGACCGCCGCGTCGTGCACAGCAACGACGTTCTGAATCTGAGACATTAGAGTCGGCGTTTCAATGGCCACGCGCCAAGACTGCCCCTCTGGATTGGAACCGCTCGCGCGCAGTTCACCACCTACCTCAACCAGATAATCTGGCAGCGCCAGCGATTCTAACAGGTCAGCCACCTGATCGACGGCATAGCCCTTGGCAACAGCCGACAAATCCAGACGCAGAGGTTTTGTTTTGGTCAGTGTCGATTCGTCCAGAACTAAGAAATCAAAGCCGACATCTTCCAGTGCCGACTGGATGAGCCTATCGTCGGGTACCTCATCGTCGGTACGTACCGGCCCAAAGCCCCAAAGATCTACCAGGGGACCTACCGTGGGATCAAAGGCGCCATCGGTCTGCTGCCAAACCTGTTGACTTACTCTCAGCACCTGAGCGAACTCATTGGAGATAGTCTGTTGCTGATCGGGAGGTGTTTGATTAAATACACTGATTTCCGAGTCTTCCCGATAGGTAGACATAGACTGGTCAACAACATTTAGAAGTTGGTCTATCCGTTCCGCTAAATCATCGGGAGCAGGCTGATCTGCCACCAAGGTGACATGGTAAGTCGTGCCCATTTTGGTCCCTGAAATCTTAATTATTTCAGGGCCAGAATCACAGCCTGACAATAATAATGCACAGACTACATAAACCAAAAACGAGGCTCTTTTGAGAAGCCCCGTTATAGTTTTGCCTGGCATCTGCTTACCCGCCAAAGTCATCAAGGAATATATTCTCCTGCTCAACACCCAGATCCACTAACAACTTGACCACAGCCGCATTCATCATTGGCGGGCCGCACATGTAGAACTCACAGTCTTCTGGCGCCTCGTGATCTTTCAGATACTGCTCGTAGAGAACATTATGGATAAATCCGGTCAGACCATCCCATTTATCTTCGGGCTGAGGATCTGATAACGCAAGATGCCAGTCAAAGTTCTCATTCTCTCTAGCCAGCATGTCATAGTCTTCGTCATAGAAACACTCTCGCAGCGAGCGCGCGCCATACCAGAAACTAATTTTACGGTCTGATTTAAGACGCTTAAGCTGATCGAAGATGTGTGAGCGCATCGGTGCCATGCCGGCGCCGCCTCCAATAAATACCATCTCGGCATCAGTGTCTTTGGCAAAGAACTCACCAAACGGACCATACACTGAAATCTTGTCCCCTGCCTTAAGGCTAAAGACATAGGATGACATCTGCCCCGGTACAATTCCGGTTGACCCGGGCGGCGGCGTGGCAATGCGAATATTAAACCTGACCTGACCTTTTTCGTCTGGGTAGTTAGCCATTGAGTAAGCACGAATAACGGTCTCATCAACAGTCGATTCATGCTTAAAAAAATTAAAACGCTCCCAGTCACCGCGATATTCTGCATCGATGTCAAAATCGGCGTACTTGATATGATGTGGCGGACATTCTAGCTGCACATAACCACCAGCCCGGAAATTAACATCTTGGCCCTTCGGCAGGCTCAGTGTAAGCTCTTTGATAAACGTTGCAACATTGGCGTTGGACTCAACGACACATTCCCAGCGCTGAACACCAAACACCTCCTCTGGCACCTGGACTTTCATGTCCTGTTTAACCGCTGTTTGACAAGACAGCCTCCAACCTTCGGCTGCTTCACGACGATTAAAGTGGCCTTCCTCAGTGGGCAGCATGGAGCCGCCCCCTTCTGTAATTACACATTTACACTGCGCACAACTCCCGCCACCACCACAGGCTGACGGCAAGAAGAGACCCGCATTGGATAGCGTCTGAAGCAATTTATCACCAGCGGGTACGGTAATAATTTTTTCGCCATTGATCTCGATATTGACATTGCCCGAGGATACGAGCTTGCTGCGAGCCGCCAGGATAAAAGCGACTAACGCCAGTATCACCGTGGTAAACATGCCGACACCAATAATAATTTCAGTATTCATACGTTACTACTTCTCCGTTACAGGTCCCTAGTTTAGATATCTATGCCGCCAAACGACATAAATCCGAGGGACACCAGGCCGACTGTGATAAAAACAATACCCAAACCCTGTAGGCCATCAGGAATATCACTATACTTTAACTTTTCGCGGATACCCGCAATCACCACAATAGCGAGCGCCCACGAGGTACCAGAACCAAAACCGTAAACCACCGATTCTGTGAAATCATAACCGCGCTCTTGCATCAGTAATGAGCCTCCCAATATTGCGCAGTTGACCGTAATCAGCGGCAAAAATACACCCAGAGCGTTGTAAAGTACTGGTACGTACTTATCCAGAACCATCTCCATGATTTGAACAATCGAAGCAATCACGCCAATAAAGCAGAGGTAAACCAAGAAGCTTAAATCAATCTCCGGCAGACCTGCCCAAGCCAGTGCGCCATCCGCTAACAAATACTGCAGCAAAAGGTTGTTCACCGGCACGGTGATGGTTTGCACGACAACAACAGCAATACCCAGACCAATAGCCGCATCAATTTTCTTCGACAGCGCAATAAAGGTACACATGCCCAGGAACATACTCAGGGCAATATTATCAATAAAGATCGAGCTGACGAGCAGGCTTAAATAATGTTCCATTAGGCAACCTCACTCGGACGACTGTTCGCGGTAATCTTAAAGTCCGGCGCTTCTACCTGATTTTTCTTCCAAGACCGAATAGCCCAGATGATAAGACCAATCAAGAAAAACGCACTGGGTGGCATTAACATCATGCCGTTGGCTACGTACCAGCCACCGTCAGTAGTCAGAGCGAAAACCTCATAACCCCAGAGTTTACCCGCACCAAACAACTCTCGAAAGAAGGCCAATATCATCAGCATGGCACTGTAGCCAAGACCATTACCTATACCGTCAAAGAAGCTATCCAAAGGCGGGTTTTTCATAGCAAAGGCTTCGGCGCGCCCCATAACAATGCAGTTAGTGATAATTAAGCCAACAAACACTGATAGTTGCTTACTAATATCATAGGCCACTGCCTTCAAAATTTGATCCACCACAATTACCAGTGACGCAATAATAGTCATCTGCACAATAATACGGATGCTATTGGGGATATGGTTTCGAATCATTGAAACAAAGAGGTTAGAAAAAGCTGTGACAACGGTAAGCGCTAGGCACATAACGAACGCGACTTTCATACTTGAGGTCACCGCCAGTGCAGAACAGATACCAAGAATCTGTAAAGCAATGGGATTGTTAGTAACAACAGGTGCCAGTAGAGTATCTTGAATCTTCGACATTGTTTAGGCCTCCCCAGTTTTTAGATGGCTGATCAGTGGCGCGAAGCCCTGCTCACCTAGCCAGTACTGCACCAGATTATTTACCCCACGCGTAGTCAATGTAGCACCGGCAAGACCGTCAATCTGCGACTCAGAGCCAGGCCGACTGAGATCTGCCTTACCTTTGATCACACTGAGTACTAGCTCATTGTTTTTATAGGCCTGCTTGCCCACCCAACTTAACTTCCACTTGGGGTTATCAACCTCACCGCCCAAACCTGGCGTCTCCGCATGCTGATAGAAGCCAATGCCAGCGACCGTTTGTAAATCTGCCTCAAGAGCCAAAAATCCATACAGCGTCGACCAAAGGCCATAACCCTTGATAGGCAGAATAATTTTATCAACTCCCTGCTGACCCTCTACGACATACACTGTAGCGTAGTTAGCACGGCGTTTGATCTTGGCTATGTCCTCATCGGAACTCAGCGCAGTCGAAAGCATAGGATCCTTCGAAGCCTTGCGTTGATCAAAGGTCTGCCCATCAAACTTCTGGGTGAAAAGTCCCGTTTCTAAATCGACAATTCGCGCCGAGATCTGCTCGAACTGAGTCTCAATATCAACACCAGCCTGCAAAAGACCCGCAGACGCGAGAATATTGGTCTTCAAATCGAGCAGCTTGTTTGCCTGCTGTGTCGGCCGCAAAATCACGGCGGCACTCGACACGACGACCGCGCAAACAATGCACAGCGCCATAGCAACACCAAAGGTTTTTTGTATAGAGTCGTTAGCCACGGGCCAGTCTCCTTTTGATATTTCCCTGCACGACGACGTGATCGAACAGAGGTGCGAATAGGTTGGCAAACAAAATCGCCAGCATCATGCCTTCCGGAAATGCGGGGTTAACCACGCGGATCAGAATAACCATCACACCGATTAATATGCCATACCAGAATTTACCCATATTGGTCATTGCCGCCGAAACCGGATCGGTGGCCATAAAGATAGCGCCAAAGGCAAAACCACCAATGACCCAGTGCCAGTAAAACGGTAATGCGAACATAGGATTAGTGGATTCAAGGTTATTAAACAGCATAGACAGTAGTGCCGAGCCAATCAGTACACCCGCAATAATGCGCCATGAAGCAATACGCATAATGAGTAACAGTGATGCGCCCATCAATATTGCCAGAGTCGATGTCTCACCAATAGAGCCCTGAATAGTTCCGACAAAGGCCTGGGTCCAGGTGACGCTCTGCTGCAGCGCTTCGAACCCCGAGGCAGCCGTTACCGACAGCATGGTAGCACCGGTGTAGCCATCTACCGCAGTCCAAACCGCATCTCCAGACATGTAGGCTGGATAGGCAAAATACAGAAACGCGCGACCGGTTAACGCGGGATTTAAGAAGTTTTTGCCGGTGCCGCCAAACACTTCTTTACCAATTACAATGCCGAAGCTAATACCGACAGCCACCATCCAAAGCGGTAAATCAGGCGGACAGCAAAGCGCAAAGAGGATAGACGTTACGAAGAATCCTTCGTTGACCTCATGACCACGCACAGCAGCAAACATAACTTCCCAGACAGCACCAACAATAAATGTGGTCATATAAATCGGCAAAAAGTACGCCGCACCATGCACCATATTGTCCCAGACACTCGTGGCATCGTAACCAGCCAACAGGCCGATAAACAGACCACGCAGACCCTCTTGAGACACCATGCCCATCTCAGCCATGATGGTATTAGCCTGAAAACCGATATTCCACATACCGAAGAACATAGTTGGAAAGGTCGCGACCCAAACGGTAATCATCACACGCTTCAGATCGATATTGTCACGCACATGTGCGCCGTTTTTGGTAATGTCCGCTGGTTTGTAGAGCGCGGTATCAATTGCCTCGAAAAGTGCATACCACTTTTCCCATTTGCCGCCCTTATGAAACTTAGGCTCAATTTTATCAAGAAGATTACGCATCATGGGCTCAACCCTCCTTTTCAATGTTGGTTAGGTTGTCACGCAGAATCGGACCATACTCATATTTGCCGACGCAAACATAGGTATACAGACCCACATCCTCTTCGTCGAGCTCCAAACAACCCAATTTCTGAGCCATCTCGGTATCCCCCACAATCAGCGCGCGAAGTAGTTGTACCGGCAGCAGATCTAGCGCCGTTACATCTTCATAGCCACCCACGGGCACCATGGCGCGCTCGCTACCGTTAGTGCTAGAGGTCATATTAAATAGCTTATTGGTCAGCGAAGAGATAAAAATAGGTATCGCAGAATGCTTATCGAAACCGGGCCGTAGATAGTGCAAAAACTCACGCTCTCGATCTTCACGAATGACCGACACCTGATCGTGATAGCGACCTAGAAAGGCAAACTTTCCTGCTGCTTTGCGGCCCGCCAGTACCGAACCAGAGATTACACGGTTTTCGTCATTAGCTAATTCCCCAATCACAAACTGATTAAGGTTAGCACCCAGCCGGGTAGAAATTAAGCGGGGCTCAACAACCTGAGGACCCGCCAGAGCAACAACTCGCTGATTATCAATCTGGCCTGTAGTAAACAACACACCATAAGCAATCACCTCCTGATAGCCTATGTTCCAGACGGTTTTGTTAGCGCTGACCGGATCGAGATAATGGATGTGAGTGCCGGGAAGACCTGCGGGATGCGGGCCGCTAAAGGCCACTACACGAACGCCGTCGACTTCATCGCCAGCCACACCAGACTGAGGTGCAACGCAGAGATTCACCGGGCCATCAGTCAGGCGGGTTAGCACTTTTAGACCATTGACAAAGTCAGCACTACGCTGAGAAATAATCACGGCAGGATCTGCTGATAATGG
>Ga0209709_10002975_pt1 | contig 14348 bp, 10 predicted proteins | sample ArcticOcean_MG_C_2_FD_187435 | JGI IMG/M metagenome (GOLD analysis project Ga0209709, IMG submission 187435) | Marine microbial communities from western Arctic Ocean - ArcticOcean_MG_CB4_136 (SPAdes) (version 2) | ecosystem: Environmental > Aquatic > Marine > Oceanic | place: Arctic Ocean... | reverse complement strand
AAAATACTAAGAATTTGTTCGTTTGTCAAGTCGTCCATAGTAATGAGTCCAGTCATACGCTCTCCTCCCCCATCTTGAGGCAGCCGAAGACACCCATGAACATTACCGTCGAAATGATTGATTTTGCCTTTTCAAAATACTGTCAAACCGAATGTGAAGGCCAAACGAAAAAGCGGAGTGATTATCACCGAGATGTCACCGACATGTGTCATGGCTCTCGATGCTTGGGCGGATGTAGATGCGGCACTCGTTGTTGCACGGCAGTCAAGACAGCAACGACTTGAACGACTGACGAGTAGTTCGGCATTGCTCATTCTCACTGGAGCTGTTTGGTTGATGTGGCCGAGCCTCCAATCTGCTCTCAAAGGGGATTCGGGGTTGTTTGAAGGCCTCGGTTACCCTCTTCTCATTATCGCCTATGGATTGGTACTCCAAGATTCTGTCATTGATCAAGCAAAAGCGAGAACTCGAATCGGGTCATTTGCAAGTATTGCTTGGCCTGTACTCTTAATCATTGCTTCCAAGCACCTCAACCTTGACGATACTGCTTCTGCTCTTGGTTCAGGATTCATCGCCATTGTGGCATACGCTTGCTTTCAAACCTCGAATACGGTCTTGCGAGGTGGGCTTGACGTCATGCGGTGGCGGGCAATTATGACTGGCCTGGGTGTTGTAGCAGGCTTTTCTCTTTTTATTGGCGATATCCCTGAAACAAAATCCTATGAATGGTTAGCATCGCTCAGTTCCCTTGGTATCGCCAGCATCGCAACTGCATACATTTGGATCGTTGGCGATGACCAGCGGGTGGAGCGAAAAGTATTCGCCAAGCGACTCGATGCTATTGAAGCATACTTGTTGCAATTAAAAACGCAAGATGCGGCAGTCGACCAAGCTTCAAGTTTAGTCATGACTGCAAAAGAAGAAGGGCATATCAATCCTCATTACGGCATGAAACTTCTTGACCAGGCGGAGGAAGACATTGAACGCACACTTTCGTTAAGCGGTGATGTTGAAATTATTCAAGCCGACGCGATTCAAGCTATCGAAAAGGCAGAGTCGATTGCCCCTTCGGCAAAACGCCCTCGGAAATCCTTTGAAATGGGTGCACGTGAAGTCAAACTTGGTTCTTTGCGTGAAGGAGAAATATTGTTTCGGCAATCGAAAAAATTGGCACTCGACATCATCGAATGGTGGGCTAAGGCTGAACACGCCATTACTGAAGCCAGTAGATTACTCAGCGGCAATAACGCTGAAAGTATTCAACACTTGAAGGAATTACTGGGTGATGCCAAAAAGAAACTCGCCATTGAAGCCCCGAAAGAAGCCTATGAGTTTGCATGTGTAATTCCTCCACAATTATTGGCGGATGAAGATGCACAAGGTCGTGCATTCGAAGCTGTCAAAGAAGCACAACGACAATTACAACAAACCGATGGCCTTGATACCACCGAAATGGTACAACGATTGGACCGTGCAGAACAAGCCATCGAAGCAGGTAGTCCGAGTCAAGCGATTGGATTGGCCGATGGTGTAGTTCGCTCCATCGAAGCAGAACGGTCAGCAATGGATAATGTTCGTCGTGCCCTCAAACAGCGTAAAAAATTAATTGCCCAATACAAAGAGAGAGATGACAAAAGTGATTGGGATCAACGCCTTACGGCTCTGGATGATGCTGCCGACCTCAAACAATGGACGCATGCGAATGCTTTGTTAGATGCCATAACAACCGACCTTGACAACGAGGGCCAAGCGAGTGATGAAGCACTCGAACTGTATGATTTTGTCACTGAAGAATGGCAAGTACTTCGAAATCAATGCGAAAAAAATAGAATTTCTATTGAAGATGAAAACCGTCGTGCTTGCGAACAAGCCATTGCTCTTGCTGGTGAATCTTTGTCTGGTGGCCGAATAGAGGACTGTCTCAATCACTTATCAGAAGCAGATGCTGCAATGGAACGTCTCCGCAGACAAATCTAGGTTTAAGAGTCTAACAAGCCTTTCTTTTCGATGTTTTTGAGGTCAATCATACCAGGGAATCCAAGGTCAACCGGCATTCCTGATACCGTGATGACAATTCCGGTTAAGTGTGTATGAATACACATTGGCAAGCCATCTGGCCAAACTTGCTGAACAACTTTCCATCCGTTCGCCTTTTTCTTGATTGCTTGAGAGAGACTACCTGACCCATCAAATGCTGTCCAACCATTACAATTCCAAGCGTGTTGGATTAACGGCTTCTTGCCAAAGGTGGGTGGTGGTGCCACTACGTGCTTTCTAGACCATCCATCGAGCCAGTCAAGTCCTGAATCATTGAGCCACTCGATCGGTGTAGTTTCAGATGGAAGCATCTCGGTGTGACCTGAACGCGAAAGTTCTCCGATGAGATTTCGAACGTGAGGGTGACGGGGATGTGTTGAGGCAAGTGCTTCAGCCATAGTCACACCGGTATTGATTCTCCCTGCATCGATATGAAGTAAGGAACGGACGACTTCTCCGTGTGTCCAATCTATTATTTCGTGGGTCTTGATAAATCCTTCAAGTAAATTCAATGCTTTATCAGGTATTCCGGCTAAACGCATTCGAGCGATATCACTCAACAAGAAAATTCGACCTGGTGGAGTATCGAGGTATTTGAGTTCACTTTGAGCAATACCTGCTTTGTATCGGCGGACAAGGTCGATGTTGCGTTTCATAACCGAGTCAATCGAAAGCAGTGCTTTGAATTCCGGTTGTAAAGTCCGGTGCTTGGGATTGAATAACGAGGCAGCCCATTGCAAACGGGCTGATTCAATATCATCGGAATTTAACAACCCTAGCCGAGGTTTTGCTTCAGCATAATCCCGTTGCGACAAACTGGATGCAGCGAGTACCAAACGGGCTACTTGGGCCTCACGTCCACCTCGTAAGGCAAGTAAAGATACCGCTTCTTGTTCGGCTTCGTTCCAACGTCCTAAACCTGCATATAATTCCATCATCGCGTCGGTTTTACGTGCTAAAGTAAGGCCTTCTAATTGCTCACCATGGCCTTCGTTAATCTTGTCCAATCGGTCGAGGGCTTTTGGCCACTGGTCATTGGCAATCAATTCAGTGAATGGCTTTTGTTTGAGATAAATGATATCTTGCATTTCCGAAAGACGCGCTCGGTTTTCACCAACTGCAGCGTCGAAGGTTATGTCTTCTAATTTCATACCGATTCGGCGGGATTTGAGCCAAATGGCAAGGAAAGCGATTTGCCCACCAGAGGCTAACATCCACGTAAGCTCTTCAAGAGCGTCCTTTTCTAAAACAGAACATACCGAGTGCTCCCATTCACCGCAGGCGGCCCCTTGTGGTAGGAAACTCGAATCCCAAAATGTCATCATAGCCAATGCTAACAATAGCATCGATTGACCTGCGAATCCTGTAAAACAGAAATTAAGAACTTTGGCCTGTTGACTTGGTTCCGACCTTAGTAAACGACTGTCTGCTAATTTTATACCACCTTTTCCTGAGACATCTTGAACATCAAGGAAGAGAATTCGAGCAACTTCGTAAACAAAGAGGAAACCGATAAGAGCGACGTTCAACAGCAAAAACAGCAGAACAGACGATACAATAGGGACACGTATTCCCGATTGTGGGATGAATGAAAACAATTCAATTAATCCAAAACCAAGGAGTCCGCCTTCCTCCATAAATGTCGTTTGAAGACGATATTCAGGCAACTCAAGAACTCGGTCTGAATGAGTAAGTGCCAGATTTGGGTCATCACCAATATACAGCAATGCGATCAGTGAAAGAAGTGTATTCAAAGCCACATATGGCATCACAATCAAGTTGAAATTGACAATTTGTGCTATCGCCTGTTGTTTAGCATTTGGGATTTGAGTGTGGAACGGAGAGGGTTCTCCACTGGCAATTTTTCGTGATGATTGACGAAGTGCTTGCCATGATGAACCAAGAATCCGACCATAGGCAAGAATCGATGGAGCGACCAGCGCAAAAACTGCAATGCTAAAACGCCGCGAAGGAGTCACATTTGCGACGTCCAAGAGGAGATAGAGTGCAAAAACTAAACTCATCCAAAGTAAAATCAACATCACATATGTGTAACTCCGCCAAATGCTGGATTCTTGCATAGATGCCCGGTCTTGGCCAATTGGCTTGATTACTTGAGCCCCGAGAGAAGTTCCCGAGGAGATTATAGCAGGTAAAGCAATGAAAATCAATGCGATACTCAACGAAGGTGCATGATATCCTTCGGAGAGGCCAAATTGAATCATAACAAATTCGAAAAACAGCAACAATGTTCCTACCAAAGCAAAAATGTAGGTTGCCACACCTGAGTGCATTCCTCTCGAAGTGAGGAGGTCACGGGCATCTTGAGTTGTAGAGGTGACTTGATGCACTTCATATCGTTTATTACCGGTCTCAAAGGCGACTTGCAATCCACGCAATTGACGAGGGACGACACGAGTCCAAAACAGCCAAGCGGTTGCTGCAGCCATAATATACGGTATTAATGCCGCAGGAGTGAGGCCGCTAATAATTGGTGCTGCTGCCATGGTAATCCCTCACTCCCCATTTGGTGAAACCGCTAAAGACGGTTGGACCACTTTGTCCTCGATTTCAGTTCTCAAATCTTTCAGGAATTCCTCGAGTGGTATTCCACTCACTTGGTCACCGTTTCGAGCACGTAAACTCACCGTTCGAGTCTCGACTTCTCCATCGCCAAGAATCACCATGTAAGCGGGTTGCATCTTGCGATGTGTTCGGATTTTCTTTCCAATCGTATCATCGCCGTTATCGATTTCCACACGGATTTCGTTGTTTCGTAGTAAATGTGCAACTTCATCTGCATAGGCCGTATGCTTTTCTGAAATGGTAATGATATGGCAGTGGGTTGGAGTTAACCAGGTCGGGAATTTTCCAGCAAAGTGTTCGATGAGTACTCCACAGAATCGTTCCATGGAGCCAAACGGCGCGCGGTGTATCATCACTGGCCGGTGAATCTCGCCATCACTGCCTTTGTATTCCAAACCAAATCGTTCTGGTAAGTTGTAATCCACTTGAACTGTGCCCAGTTGCCATTCACGTTCGATAACATCTTTGACAATAAAATCTATTTTTGGACCGTAAAATGCTGCTTCTCCCTGCTCTTCGGACCAATTGACACCGAGCGATTCTGCTGCTGCACGGCATGCCTCCTCTGCTTTGTCCCAACGCGCTGGCTCTCCAACATATTTGTCAGAATCCAAGTCGCGTAAGCCAACTCGAACTCGGTAATCCTCCATTCCAAGTTTATCAAATATAATTTGTACCAATTCGATACATCCGAGGACCTCTTCTGCAATCTGGTCTTCAGTAACAAATAAGTGAGCGTCGTCTTGAGTAAAACCTCGGACACGAGTCATTCCAGATATCTCGCCCGATTGCTCCCAACGGTATACCGTACCAAATTCCGCCAAGCGAAGTGGAAGGTCGCGGTAAGAACGCATTTGTGAGGCATAGAGTTTGATGTGGTGCGGACAATTCATCGGTTTGAGCATATATCCATCGATGTCTCCACTCTTCATCAAGTTCGAAAGTTCACCACAGGTACATCCTTCATCAGCAAGTTTGTTCATCAATTCACGCTCGACAAGCGGCGGGTATTGTGAATCTTGGTAATAGGGGAAGTGTCCTGAAGTGCGGTATAAATCAAGTTTTCCAACATGGGGTGTAAAGACTTGAGAATAGCCTTGGCGGCGTAAATGGAAAGAAATAAAATCCTGTAATTCTTGACGGATAATTGAACCACGAGGAGTCCAAAGAATCAATCCTTGACCAACTTCTTCATCGATATGAAATAACTGTAAATCCTTTCCGAGTTTCCGGTGGTCTCGCTTTTTTGCTTGTTCAAGGCGGTCGAGAGTTGCTCGTAACGCCTCTTTACTCGCCTCGACAATGCCGTAAATCCGGACCAATTGTTCACGGTCTTGGTCGCCTCTCCAATAAGCAGAAGAGATACTGGTAAGTTTGACATTCATCAACCGTGATGTATTCGGAACGTGAGGCCCAAGACATAAATCGTACCATTCATCCTGTTTGTAAATCGTTGAACCGCTACCATCTTCGATTTTATCATTAATGATTTCAAGCTTGTAAGGGTTATCAGCAAAATGATCTTGCAGTTCCTTATCCGTTAATTCAATTCGTTCGACTGTGAAGTTTTTTCGGGCCAATTCTTGCATCTTCTTTTGAATCGCTTTGAGATCCGATTCTACAATTTGTTCCATTGAAAAGTCGTAGTAGAACCCTCGGTCAATCGCTGGACCAATCGTTGGCTTTGCACCAGGATAGAGAGCCATTACTGCTTGTGCAAGTAAGTGTGCTGCGCTGTGGCGAAGGATGTGAATTCCGTCTTCGGATTCCGAAAGAATTCCTTCGATGGAACAATCGTTGTCGAGCACACGTGATAAGTCGCATTCAACACCATCGATTCGGGCTGCTAAACATCCATGCTTGCGGCCCAATGCATCGGTAATGACTTCTGCACAGGTGACGCCTACTGCATATTCATTCACTGTTCCATCAGGTAGGCTGACGTTAATGAGTGTCATTTACTCTCTCCTTCAACCCCTATGGGGTTGTCATCCCTTCATCAAACCATCACTCGGTAGGGCCTAAAAATGGGCATACCTCTCTAAATTTTAATTCGTCACCACGGAAATTTAAGATTCCAATAAATCCCATCGAATATGATACACTGAATTCCGAGAAATACTGAACCAAGAAGCATTTTTCCTCCGCCTGGCAACTCATCGACGTAGGCCGAATAAGCCAGTAAACCCATCAGGATATTTCCGATGCATGTAAGAAACAAAACCCCCACAACAAGAACCGGTGTCCAACTGTATTCATTTTCAATATGAAAGATGGTCGCCTCAAGCCACAATGCAGACGGAATAACAACCAAAGCGAAGGCCAGCAGTAAACGGGCACCTCCGCCACCGTCGGAATCACCCCATGGCCAGCGGAGAGATTCCATTGCAGATGCATCGTGTTGGTAGAGAATAATCCACCAATACATCAAGAAACCAAAGGCTGCTAAAAACATGAAAGGGACGATGAATTGAGCCTGAGACCACGGAATTCCACCCCATAATGCATCCTTGTCTGAAGCATGAGAAAGGCCGTACAGATAGGAGACAAGAACAAGCGTTCCGAAGATGAGAATAAAGATTCGGACAAAGTTTCGCTTGACTTCCATGACCTGTGCTACCGGAATTCACTGATAAGGACCTGTTTCGTCGCTTACCACTCAACATCGAAATCATCACCGAATGAAGTGCTCGGTTTTTCAAGGATTTCTATCTCTTTTGACTCGGGCTTTTCAGTGAACTCTTCATCATTTGTGGATGTTTGAGTTGGTGTATTGGTGTTGACAATGAAACTATTCTCTTCCGCTTTATGCTGAGCAGGGCGCCCATATTGTGGCTTTGAAGGTGATTCAATATCGGGTGATTCCTGGACTTCTGAAACTTCAGGAACCTCGGGAACCTCCTCGACGGGCGAGGAGTTATCATCATCCGTGTTGAGTTCTGCAAAGCCCTTGGCTAATGCATCAGCAAGACTTGGAACCTCTGGCTTCTTTCGACTCATGTCTAAGCCAAAGCATGTGGAGCACATCAATGCTCGCCTCAAATGTGTGCTTGCTTTATTCCTCTTCATCTATGAATGAATCATCAAAGACAACCTCTGGTAGAAACGACAAAATTGTTCCGAGGATTCCAAACACGAGAACATATTCCCAAACTGCAGATGTATTGAGCAGAGGATAGGCTGAACTGGTGCAGAATGTGAGCATATCCGAGGTCATTGCATTATACGAATCCCAATCGAAATCTGGACCCCACACTTTCGCTTGAGTTGAAATCATTTTGACCAAACCGACAAAGGCTGCTGCCGCGGCAAAGGTTCGTAGGCCAAGTAAGGTTCGAAAACGATCATGACCCCACCAGATTCGGATTGTTACCGCAGTGACAAGCAAACACCAATAGACACCGTTATTGAAGATATCAAAGGCATAATGCCCATGCATTGGACCATTCGTATCCCATGGGACAGTTCCGATTCGAATACATGAAAATGCACCGATTAAACCTGGGAACACAGCGAGATGGTTCAATCCATGCCAAAACGAATGATGTCCACCAGCAGTAATACGTTTCATATTCATTGAATGAATTTCCATGATAATCCAAAACACAAGATAGCCGCTGATAAAAGTACCAAGCGTGAAAATCGTGTCACCCGGTTCATATAAATCAAAATCTGAAATGAACGGCATGTATGCTTTGCAACCATTCCAAATCCATGTTATATATCCTGCAATAAGCCACAAAAGGGTCGACCCAACCATGAGAAGTATCGCAAGGCGCCGGCGTCGAATCGTGTCCACGAACTTTCGTCATGATGTTGCTTTTTGATGCCATCGCTTCAAATGATGACAATGCAGGTCTTCTTGAAGGTGAAACATTTGGCAGATTCATGCGCATCGGTATCGTGGTCAATCCTGACGCAGGACTCGGCGGCCGTTTGGGTTTCAAAGGGAGCGATGGACGCGCTGCTGAAGCGCGAGCCGCAGGGGCTGTAGACCGAGCAGGACCCCGGATGCATCAAACTCTTGAGGCATTGAAAACACTCCTTTCAAGTTCTCTTAATCGTTCAAACCTTGAACTCGAATGTTTGGGATGGAAAGGACGCATGGGGCATACTTGGATACCTACGCCAAGTGAGAAAATGTTCTTCACCCACATTGGCGAAACACCTGCTGATACTTCAGTGACGGAAACAAGTCAATTGGTCACGGCCCTTATTGAGGCAGGGGCAGAAGCAATTCTCTATGCTGGTGGAGATGGCACTACTCGAGATATCGCTAATACGCTTGCGGGTATTAGTAAAGAAGCGCAAGAAATCCCACTCATCGGTGTCCCAGGGGGAGTCAAAATGCATTCAGGGTGCTTTGCAACCACACCAAAAGCAGCAGCAGAAGTCACCTTGGCGTTTCTTCTTGGTGACTTGCGATGTGCGATCACCGAAGTTATGGATTTGGATGAAGAAATCTATCAAGAAGGTGTGTGGAAAGTCCGCATGTATGGCGAGGCTTGGACACCTTCCAGCCCTCGGTTCATGCAAGGTGCAAAAGAACAAGTCGAGCGTACAAGCGAATCTGATACCATCGAAGGCTTGGCTCGGCACGTTGAATCTCTACTTTCAAGTGATGATAATCTGATGATTATCTGGGGCAGTGGTGGAACAATACAACGAATGGGAGATTTTTGTGGAGAAGAACTCACCTTACTTGGCATTGATCTCCTGGGCCCGGTGGAAAATGGTAAACGTAAACTCTTTCGTGACTTGAATGAACAACAACTTCTCGAAATCATTGCACAACATGTCGATGAAAACGGTGAACCTCGTCCTCGTTTACTGTTACTTTCCCCAATGGGTGGGCAAGGGTTCCTCATCGGAAGAGGAAACCTTCAACTCTCTCCTGAAGTGTTAGTAATGATTGGAATTGACAATCTTCTCGGTGTTGCTACGCCTGCTAAATTGATTGGACTCAGTGCTGTTCGTATCGATACCGGTGATACTGAACTCGACCAAGTGTTCCAAACAAAACGCTTCATCAAAATTTTACAAGGATTCAGAACAACACGACTCATTCGAATCGAAGAGGCGTAATTCACAACTGGCCTGTTGCAGCCTTGAGTAAACCGAGGAACGGTGGACTCGGACGGCCGGGACGACTCTTGAATTCCGGATGGTATTGGACTCCAACATAATACGGGTGTCCTTCGAGTTCAAAAATTTCACACCGCTGTCCTGTTTCGTCTTTCCCAACAAACACGAGACCTGCGGATTCGATGGTTTCGATCATATCTGGATTGACTTCGTATCGATGGCGATGACGTTCATCGACTGAGTCGCCTTCACCATAGAGGCTACGGATTTTGCAAGTATCAACTTGCCATAAGGTTGGACGGCTTCCCAATCGCATGGTTCCACCGAGGTGAGTCTTGGAAATTTCGGGCATGAAGACTACGGCTGGATTTTTGCAGTTCTCATCAAATTCTGTTGAATTCGAACCCTCAAATCCAAGCACATTTCGACAGAACTCGATGGTTGCTACCTGCAAACCGAGACAAATTCCAAGATAGGGTGTTGAGGATGTTCGTGCATACCCTGCTGCCAAGATCTTGCCCTCAACCCCACGGTCACCAAAACCACCTGGAACCAAAATACCTGCAGCTTGCTTGAGTGATTCCCATGCTTGTTCACGTTCATCGGCATCTTCCCAATCTGACTCAAGATGACTTGCCTCAATCCAATCGATGACTAATTTTCGGTCCACTGCCATTGCAGCATGCTGTAAACTCTTGATGACTGAAAGATAAGCATCGGACAAGTTTGTGTATTTTCCGACCATGGCAATATGAATTTCTTCTGACAAGGTATCAAGATGATAAGCCATAACTCTCCAATGCTTGAGTACGTCTGTTGCATTGCAATCGAGTTTCAGTATATCACACAAGCCTTGCTCATACAGCATCAAAGGTACATGGTAGATGTTTGGAACATCGTGAGCCGACATGACCGCTTCGGGAGAAACATGGCAAAATGCTGCAAGTTTTTCCCGTGTTTCATCGTTCAAAGGTGAAGATGAACGGCAGACGAGGATATCGGGTGTAATTCCCAATCCTCGAAGTTCTTTGACGGTATGTTGGGTTGGTTTGGTCTTTTGTTCACCAACGGGCCCCATCACAGGAACCAAGGAAACATGGACGAATGTGACGTTTTCACGACCGACTCGGAATTGAAATTGACGGAGAGCCTCGATATAAGGAGCGGATTCGATATCACCAACGGTTCCACCCAGTTCAATAATACATGCATCTGGTGCTTTATCGCTACCATCTGCAGGCCGGTGAGCTACCTCTTCAAGCCAATCTTGAACTGCTCCGGTGATATGGGGGATGACTTGGACTGTTTTCCCGAGATAATCACCACGACGTTCGGCTTCAATCACTTTTGAATAGATTTTACCAGTGGTCACATTGTTGTCTCGACCAAGATTGATATCAAGAAATCGTTCATAGTTTCCAAGGTCGAGGTCAACCTCGCCGCCGTCATCTAAAACGAAAACTTCCCCATGTTCAAACGGCGACATTGTTCCAGCATCGCTGTTCAGATAAGGGTCTATTTTCAAAGAAGTGACTCGCAGTCCTGCGCTTTTTAGTAAGACGCCGATACTGCTTGCGGTTACGCCTTTCCCTAATCCAGAAAGAACTCCCCCGCTTACCACAACGTACTTCATGCACATCAACGGGCTTTTAGGCCGTCGCGCCTCCCATATCAACATACCTCTTGTTTCAACATTTATCATCATGACAGATTGAGCGAAGAATCAAAGAGTAGGTGCGCTGAAACACGAAGGAGGGGAAGCATGAGAGAAGTTCCGAAAACCATGTTCGCTTGGACCAAAACAGAGGATATTGAGGGAGGATTCACTCGAATCGAACACGCAGTCCCTACACCGGCCGACGGAGAGGTTCTGGTCAAAACTCATTCAACTTCAGTATGCGGTACTGACATTCATATTTGGAAATGGGACCAATGGAGTCGTGAAAATGTCCCACTTGGCACAATTACTGGCCATGAAACATGCGGGGAAGTCATTGGCTTAGGGCGCGGAGTGGACTCACATTCGGTCGGAGATTTGGTCGCAATCGAATGCCACATCGCCTGTTGGAATTGCCCTCGTTGCGATGAAGGAAATGCACACATTTGTGAAAATGGTTCGATTTTTGGAGTGAACAATCACGGTGCCTTTGGCCCATATTTTGTAATTCCTGCGGTCAATGCACGTCATATTCCAAATGGTCTTGACCTTGGACATGCTTCGATTCAAGACCCGTTAGGAAATGCAATCCATACGCTCACTGGAGGCCCAATCAAAGGTGCAACCGTTGCGATTCATGGTCTTGGCCCAATTGGATTGTTTGCCGTCAATGCTGCCAAAGCAATGGGTGCAAAGAAAATCATTGCTGTGGATTGGGACAATACCTACCGTATGGATTTGGCAAAGTCGTTAGGTGCTGATCTTGTACTCGGGAAAGAAAATGATGTCGTTGCAGAAATCTTAGCAGCAACCGATGGCCGAGGTGTGGACAACTCGTGTGAATTCTCAGGCTCGCCACAAGCATTGGCGAATACGGTCCATAGTACTCGCATGGGCGGTTATGTCAACATTCTATCGGTTTATGGAAACTCGATGCCAGAAGTTCCGATGAACGAAGTCGTGTTTCGATATCTCCACATCAAAGGTATTAACGGGCGAAAGATGTGGTCCACTTGGGATACAATGCATGATTTACTTGAACGAGGGCTCATCGATGTCAATGCTATCCTCACCCACCGAATGTCAATCGATGATTTCGAACAAGCGGTCGAATTAGCAATTTCAGGCAATTGCGGCAAGGTCGTCTTGGATTTTGCTTAAGCGCCAATCCATTTGTAACGTCGTGCGCCTTCATCGACACCTTCATTGCCAATCTCAACCAAAGCAAACTCACTGTTTGGCGTGACTACACTGTTGTCTTGCAAGCCTTTGTGGAGATTTTCATAGGTGATGTGGTCGATAGCAACACGTCCACCGAGGCGTTCAAACAAATGCCACCGGGAAACGACTTCTCTCCAACGTGGACTTACTTTTCCTTCGAATACTTTTGCTTTCGCGCCAGAGCCGTAACCACATAGACCGAATAAGGTGTTATCGAGATTACTGTTTTCTTCCAAATCTGACTCAAAGGTCGACATGAGAGCAAGGAAGATTGAGCCTGTATATTGGTTTCCAATCAAACTGCTTGCCCGCTGTCCCTTTTCAATTCGGCTCTCATGGAACTTGAGATACTCTGGTGTTTTAGAAATTCCTCGCCGGTAACCATCCATGGCTTTCTCCCAAATCTCGATAATGAGTGGGTCGTCAGAATTGTGCTCTGCTGGCATTGGGCCGAGTTGTTCCGCAATTGACTTCCAATATTCTGTATCTTGGCGGTCATGTCTGAATATATCAGGAAACATTCGCTTGGCTTGGAACGCATACGGCAAATGCATGATTATACGCGACCATTGTTCGGTGAGTCGCGTATCGTTCTTGTGATTATATCGGCCTTGTGTTTCGGCTTTCTTTGCGAAATTATGGAAGGCTTGTCGAACTGCATCTTGGTAACAACGATTGGAATACTGCCCATCGAAAATAGGGTCGTCTCGGTGAACACTGATTTTCTCTTCACCGTGAGAAAAGATGCCTAATTTACGGACTGTCGATTCTGGCAAATGACGAATCATTCTTTCAATCAGACCTTTCTTCATGTATTGTCCGGTCTCTTGGGCGAGTTGCATGACATTGGTAATGACTGAACGGATACTCACTTCTCGACGGGGTTTGAAGAAATCGTGAACTGGTGTTGTCGAGACTCCAATACAATCTGGAATCTCGAGAAGTCGAGGGTTACGGCGGACCAGTAACGCACCACCACCGGCACCTTGGGTATATTCACCTGAAGACTCCAAAGCGTATTTTGCATTATCAGAGAAAATTACAATTCCTGTTCGTTCATCATGTTCGGTCGAACGAGCAACCCAGTCGAGGGTTGTGTGCAATGCATCGACAGCACCGATGCATGCAAAGGTCATGTCGACAACGTCACAATTACGAAAACAATCGGAGCCATAACGTTCTTGATAGCGTTGCGTGAGCATATCGACAATATACGTGGCTGTTGGCTTAGCACCATCTAAAGCAGATTCTGTTCCAAGGTACATTCGTCCAATCAAGTTTGGATCAAGCCCATTGCGGTCAATAATTTGCATGACGGCCATCGCACCCATGGTGGCAGTATCCTCATGAACATCTGGAATGGACATTGCTTCAAGGCCAAGCCCTTTGTTTAATTTATCATAATCAGCACCTCGTAATTCTGCGAAGTCCTTCATATCCATGAACAAACGAGGGAAATGAATCGCTATATCATCTATGCCCACACAGGCTTGACTATCAGTTCCCATCAAGTTTTGTTTCTCCGACCCCTATTTGAAGCAACTACCCGCACTTTAGGGATAAGGGTCGTTTAGAATACCTATTCCATTTCTGGGACTTCAGCCATTGTTGGGTCTTGTTTTGCCCACAAAACATCATCGATTCGAAGAATGGAAATAGCTGCTTCTGTTGCGCCTGCAATCGATTGACGAGCAATCAAATACGGTTCAAGAATACCTTGTTCCACCATATTTGCTGGTCTACGGTTTAGCAGATCTAATCC
>Ga0209709_10002974_pt1 | contig 14352 bp, 9 predicted proteins | sample ArcticOcean_MG_C_2_FD_187435 | JGI IMG/M metagenome (GOLD analysis project Ga0209709, IMG submission 187435) | Marine microbial communities from western Arctic Ocean - ArcticOcean_MG_CB4_136 (SPAdes) (version 2) | ecosystem: Environmental > Aquatic > Marine > Oceanic | place: Arctic Ocean... | reverse complement strand
ATTTCTGATTTTACTTCTCAACCCAACTTTAAATATCTGTTTAAACAATTCCCACACGGCTGGGGCCGAATACTATTAAACCGTATTGAAAAGCCCATTCTAAAATACTATAGTAGTCAAATCGACTCATCCTTGACCGGTGCTTTTAGTATGCTAGATAATGACGGGTGGCTTGATGTTTATACTCCCTTAGACAGCGCTTTTGTAAAACGAAAAGAGGCTGAGATCTTTGAATCATATCGAAATAAATCCATCTATCAAACTGGTTCTGAAAGCCGAATAGAATATCTAGATACGATTGTCGAGTTCCTTTCGAACCACGGGGAGGTGTATGTAGTTCGATTGCCCGTTCATAAGAAGATGCTATCTATCGAGCAACAATACATGCCCGATTTTAATAATAAGATCTCAAACGCACTTTTAAAATCTAAAGGTTACCTCGATTTCTCCACGCTCGATAATGAGTATATCTATACCGATGGAAACCATTTGACAAAAACATCCGCCAGAGAGGTTACACAACATATTGGTGAGTGGATAAGTGGCATGGCAGACGAATAAATCCGTACTTTTATACATAATATATGTTTGTGTCAGCAATACCGTCCACGTTCCTAGATAATCGCAGCCTAAATCACATTTGGTTTGTCGTTGCGTCTTGCCTTTTTACCCTCACTTTCCCCCTCACGTCTATCCTAGCCCAAACCCCACCTTACACCATACTCACAACGACTGATGATGCAGCTCCAGGGGTAGTCGTGATCGCGCCAGTTCAAAATGCAAATCAAATATATCTCTGCGCATTAGATGAAGAGGGTGAACTGATTTTTAGTGCCCACACACCTGCACGAGGATTTATTTTCGAACCATGGGGAGATGATGAATTTGTTTTTTACAATTATTCGATTCGCAAATGGGTAACCATAGACCAAAACCTAACACCCACTGACACTCTGGGGCTTAGTATGATCCCAGAAACGGACTATCATGACGTGCACAGGTTTGAAGATGGGTCGTATCTGTTTGTCGTAAATGAATACGTAAGCATGGATTTAAGCAGCTTGGGAGGGGTTGAAGACGCGGATGTAATCCAGCCTGTTATGATACATATGGATGTGGAAGAAAATATTTTACGTGAGTGGCATGGGTTAGATCATATCCCTGTGAACGCGGCTGGAAATCTCAGTTATCAACTCATAGATTATCTACATTGGAACGCCTTTGATATTGACTCTCTTGGAGGTGTCTTAATGAGCTTTCGAAACATTAGCACTATCGTTAGGCTAAGCCCCACAGATTGGTCAATCGATTGGAAACTAGGTGCATATGGAAATAACTTTCAGATAGATGATCCCGACTGGGGAAGTTTTTTAATGCAGCACGACGTAAATGATATAGGTGGTAATCGCATTCTTCTATTCGATAACAATATCTCTAGTGGAAATCAACCTGGTTATTCGAGAGTGGTAGAATATGAGATCGATACTGTAGCAATGACAGCCACAAGGGGGTGGTCTTACTCACACCCCAACGAAATATATTCTCCTGCACAAGGAAGTGTTGAACGTCTAGAAAATGGAAATACACTCATCGCATGGGGAAATGCAAACGCAGGTCAAGGAGTAGGAACATTGGTTACTGAGATAAACAATCAGGGAGAAATTGTTTGGGAAATTCAACTTGGAGCATACTTCACTGTATATAGAGCTCGGAAAATCCCTTTATCGGAAATTCAAGGATGTGCTGACATAAACGCGCTGAATTACGATAGCGGTGTTTTGGTCGATGATGGTTCGTGTTATTTCGGGGTAGATGAAGATGGAGATGGTATGCTTGATTCTGAAGGGGATTGTGACGATGCTGACGCTTCTATTTACCTCGGGGCACCTGAAATACCTAACGACGGGGTGGATCAAGACTGTGATGGATCCGATTTTATCTTCATTCCCGATTGCACCAATTCAGAGGCTTCTAACTTCAATCCATCAGCCACCGTTGACGATGGATCATGTGTATTTCTCCTCGTGCTGAGAGTCGATATGTTCCTAAATGATGGAGCTGCGTCTCTTGTAACAGAATTAGGCACAATCCCTGGTGAGCCGATAAGCTTTGGAGTTTATAAGTTTGAAATTCTAGCGCCTGAAGGAGAATTCCTGTATCGATATATGGATGAAAATTCTATACAAGAGTTAAATGAAAGATCAATATTCATCAGTAGTCCAATGTCCTTAGACGCGGTGTGTTTTAACAGCCCGGAAAGCTGCCCCGGTTGCACAAACCCTGAGTTTTATGAATTCAACCCTTATGCAACTTCAGACGCTTTGATGTGTCAAACTGCCGCCGCAATTGGGTGTACTTATAGCGAAGCATTAAACTTCGATTCAACGGCAAATATTGATGATGGAACTTGCTTGTTTGCAGAAGTTTCCGATGACAACTGTCCGGGAGATTTGAACCTTGACGGTACGATAGGTGCTGATGATCTATTGATTTTCTTAATGGAGTGGGGAACAATTTGTTTTTAAGAAATTTCTGCAAGCAACCCATTTCTTTGCTATTTCGTTATGATATTGCCCTTCTATGTATAATGTAATGTATTCTTCTATGATTAAAAGACTCTTACCCACCTTTGCTCTGTTATTTGCTCTGTTATTTGCTCCATGTGGTTTTACTTGGAGTCAAGCTGCGCCGCCTACAGACATACACCTTTCTGAGCTCCAAAGCTGGTTGCAAAGCAATTGGTATAATGGTTATCACAGTAGTCTAGGGTATAATGAGGCGAGGAGACAAATGTATGGGTATGTTGATATTGCCGGAGGCCAAATAGAGTGCGTTTACACAGGTTTTACACAATCAGGAGGGTATATAACATACCCCAATCCAATTAACGCCGAGCATCTAGTACCACAGAGTTTTTTCGGTTCCTCAGAACCTATGAAATCTGACATTCATATACTTAAACCATGTCACGGTTCAGCAAACAGTGCGCGAGGCAATAAGCCATATAATGACGTAATCGATAGTCAAGCTCAGTGGTATGGTACCGTCAACAATTCATATACCTCGCAAGGAAGTGCCCCGAGTAATTCTGAGGTTTGGTCTGAAAGCTCTGGGGGTGATTGGGAGCCTCGAGAAGATCGCAAAGGTGACGTTGCTCGCGCTGCTTTCTATTTCTATACGATGTACCCCGATGCGGCAGGAGCTATAACAGAAATGGGACCTACTGACATTTTATATCAATGGCATCTCGATGATCCTGCTGATGCAACTGAAATATCTCGCAATGACAAAGCCGCTTCACAACAAGGAAATAGAAATCCATATATCGACTACCCAGATTTAGTATATAACGCTTGGCTTTGGGATGCAGGAACGTCTGACACTCAGGGGCCTAATTTTTCAGGCACACCTAGTTTAGTTAATGTCCCTTGTGATGACAGCAACGCTTTTAATGCAATCACTGCAAGTCCATCAGACCCATGCACACCTATAACCTTAAGCTTTAATGATATTAATAATGGTTTGGGATGCACCGGTGGAAACATAACACGCACGTACTCAGCACTCGATGGATGTGGAAACGTCAGCACATTCACCCAAACAATTTCTTTTACAGATAACACTCCTCCAATATTTACCTATGTCCCTGGGGATATCACAACTACATGCGATAGCGAATTGACTGATTTAGGGAGTGCTACTGCATCGGACAACTGTTCACAGGTAAATATTTCAATTGACGTCGTTCTCGTGGGAGGGCCATGCCCTGCAGCTTATGAAGTGCACCGAACTTTCACATCCTTCGACGACTGTGGAAACACCTCGTCTGCGCTCCAAATAATCTACATCGAAGCTTCCATTGTAGTTGGCTGTCCGGAAGATGTAGACGGTGACGGAAACGTCACCGTAAGTGACCTTCTAGCCATTCTCAGTGAGTTCGGTTGCTCAACGGGCTGCCAATACGACATCAACCAAGATGGTATTGTCGGTGTGGGAGATATTCTTGAAGTCCTTGCGGCTTTCGGTGATGCTTGCTAAAGTTATAGGTTACTCGGTGCAACGAATTTCATTTTAGTGCGTCTTTCATCTGACTAAATCTGTCATCAAAACTACCGTGATGAAACAATTTTCTTTACTTTTTGCGACTCTTACTCTCGCATTTTCTTCTCTTTCAGCCCAAACTCCTTGCGTTAACGGCATGGCAGCAGGCTACCCATGTTCAAACGTGGATTTTCTATCATTTACAGCTGGATCAGCACTCGGTGGGGGTTCAATGAATGATGTCTGGGGATGGACCGATCCCGTTTATGGTACTGAATACGTATTGCTAGGAAGGACCTCTGGAACAGCTTTTGTCGATATTTCTGACCCCGTAAACCCTCTTTATCTGGGGAATCTACCTGCATCAGGTTCGAATTCTTCATGGAGAGATATTAAGGTGGATGGAAACTACGCTTACGTCGTTTCTGAAGCTGGCGGCCACGGGATGCAGATTTTTGACTTAACAAAACTTAGAGATGTCGTTAATCCTCCTGTTACATTCTCAGAAGATGCTCATTACTCTGGCTGGGGAAATGCTCACAACGTGGTAATTAACGAGGCAAGCAATAGAGCTTACGGAGTAGGAACAAACACTTCTAGCGGAGGTCTTCACATTGTAGATATCTCAAATCCTTTAAACCCCGTGATTATGGGTGACTTTGCAGGTGATGGCTACACTCATGATGCACAGGTTGTAAACTACATAGGCCCTGACGCAGCATATGCGGGTAGTGAGATTGCTTTTGCATGTAATGAAAACTCCATTACTGTTATTGATGTTACCGACCCTACAGATGCCGTTCAATTAAGCAGAACGACATACAACTCTCAGTACACCCACCAGGGCTGGCTCACTGAGGATCACAAGTATTTCCTAAGTGGTGATGAATTGGACGAGAACTACAACGGGGTAAACACAACTACGTTTATTTGGGATGTACAAGATTTAAACGCGCCCTTTCTTTTGGGAACATTTGTCTCTAGCACACCCGCTATTGATCACAATTTATACATTAAGGACAATCTTTGCTATCAATCAAATTACAGAGCTGGATTACGTATCGCAAGCCTAGATAATATCGCAAGTGGGATGATGACGGAAGTGGGATTCTTTGATGTTTACCCTTCAAGCGATGCTGCGGGATTTAATGGCACATGGTCCAACTACCCTTACTTCGCCTCTGGAGTAGTTGCCATTTCACACATCGAAGAAGGGCTGTTTTTAGTGAGCTTATCTGGGGCCATAAGCGACCTAGGTTGCACGGATCCAACTGCATGTAACTATGCCCCAGATGCGATTGAAGACAATGGATTGTGTGCAGAAAATGATGTCTGTGGAGTGTGTGGTGGAAACGGATCCTCTTGTTCAGGCTGTACGAATACCGTTGCCTGTAACTATGATCCAAGTGCAACGATTGATGATGGTTCTTGCATTCTCGGCGGAACGGGTATAACTGTTACTGTTGGTGGTGGATCATGGGACCAAGAAATATCTTGGTCTATTGTTCAAGAAGATGGTGGGATTATAGTTGATGGAACGACGGGGAGTATCGATATATGCATGGGTAACGGTTGTTATACTTTTGTTATGAATGACAGTTATGGAGACGGATGGAATGGAGCTATTTATACAATCATAAGTTCAGTATCTGGTGAAGTCATTGATTCAGGAGATCTTGATTCAGCAGCCAGCGGTGACGGATCATATTATGGTGAAGACACCTTCTGCATTAGTGGTGGTGAGCCAGACGTGCCTGGATGTACAGACACAACCGCTTGTAACTACGACTCGACAGCTACCTTAGATGATGGATCATGCGAGTATGCAAGTTGCGTATGTCAAGGAGATGTGAATGGTGATGGCGCTATTACAGTTGCAGACATCCTTCTCATTCTTAGTAATTTTGGATGCACTACAGGCTGTTCAGCAGATGTAGATGGGGACGGTTCTGTGACGGTTTCGGATGTGCTTGTCGTGCTTAGCCTCTTCGGGAATCCGTGTTAATAAACCTCTTGAAAGACAAGGTTCTTATTGAGGTGAGTGATACTGGGATTGGCATCAAGAAGGGGGAACTTATGGGGCTTTACGAGAGGTTTTATCGAGTTGTAAAGAGTTGATCAGCAGAAAGTTGTTGCTGAAGGAGAATAATTTAACCTAGTCTTAACATTAGCTTAATATTGTCGTGAAATAATGTGCGGAAATTTGTACACGTAATTAAACATTATTTTAAATATTTCAGATTATGGATACTCCACTTAAAACTATCGACCTTTCAGCAGTTGTTACAGAGATTCCTGAGGCATTCTCAAACGGAATCGTTAAGTTTTTCTCGAAAATAGGATTTTAATTTAAAATGAAGAAAATACAATTTCTACTAGTAATTTCATTATTCCTGCTATCAACTTTTGCGCTAGGACAACAGAAAGTTGAAAGCAAATTTGGCAAGGGCGTATACGTTGTTGCTAACGACTCTAGCTTTTCTATGAAATTCAATGCAAGAGTTCAAAGCCTTTTAATGTTTGAAGCTCCTGCAGGTTCTGAGAACCTAATGGATGATATGACATCAAACTGGTTAATCCGTCGTTCAAGATTGAAGTTTTCAGGTTTTGCTTACTCTCCTAAAGTTAAGTACAAAATTGAGTTGGGGCTTTCTAATAGGGACCACGGTGGAGAAAACATTCATACTAACAACACTTCAAATCTGATTCTTGATGGATTCGTTCGTTGGAATTTTTACAAAAACATGGAGGTGTGGATAGGGCAAACAAAACTCCCAGGTAACCGCGAACGTGTAATCTCTTCTCAAAAACTTCAATTCGTTGATCGTTCACTTGTTAACTCTCGTTACAACATCGACCGTGATATGGGAATCCAGTTCCGCAACAAGTTTAACATCGGATCAATAGCAACTAGACAAGCTCTTGCTATTTCTCAAGGTGAGGGTAGGAATAGGACAAATAAAAAGGATCCTAATCCTGCTAACGGTTTCGAGTACACAGGACGTCTTGAAGTTCTTCCTCTTGGAGAGTTCTCTGGCAAAGGAGACTACTTTAGTTCAGATCTAAAACGTGAGGATACTCCAAAAATTTCTATTGGTGTAACATATGACTTAAATATGAATGCTGCTCGTACAGGAGGTAATCTTGGAAGCTATATAGAAGATGAAAACGACCTTGTTATTAACGATGCACTTTGCAACCTTAACACTGTTCTTGCTGACGTATTTGTTAAGTACAAAGGATTCTCTTTATTAAGTGAGTATGCAAACAAAACTCTAGATGGTGACAGAATCTACAATGAAGATGGTGACATAATTAATAACTACTACACTGGAACTGGTATAACAGTTCAAGCTGGTTACCTAATGGAAAACAATCTTGAGCCAGCAGTTAGATTCACAATGATTACTCCTGAAAAAGAGTCCCTCAGAGATATTCAAGAAATGATCACATTTGGTCTTTCTAAATACATTGTAGGTCATAGCTTGAAGATTCAAACTGACTTTAGTCTTATCAATGAAACTAACCAGTTTACTGATGACTCTTCTCAAGAATACATGTTCCGATTTCAAGTAGAGATGGCGTTCTAAAGGATAATTATCAATTCTGTATTATCCCCGTTCCTGCTGAATTCACAAACTGATTTGTGAGTTTTTCCTTACCTAATGTAGTTGACCTCCCGTGTCCTGGGCGTACCTCGAAATTGTCTGGAAGGGGATTAGGCTTGTTCAAATATTGAAGCTTCTAAAGTAGCTGCACCACCACCAGGGAGGTCAGCTACAACTGATTTTTCAGTAACAATTTTTTAAATCCCGCTCTTGGTACAATCATCAAGAAAACAAGTCCTAATACAAATGCCATGACGTATCCACTCATGCTTTTTGCCAAGACTTTACCTACAACTTATAAAACCTTATCTGGGTTCTTTTCTCTGACGTGTTGGGCTATAGGGATTGGAGTCCCATCATCGTCTAGTCTAACAAAGATGAGTCGAGTCTTACATACGTCTGCCTCCTCGTGACTATACACATTGAACTTCCTGGCATTGACTTGTACCGTGATACTCTTGTTTCCTATGCTCACAATCTCGCCATAAATCTTGATGAGATTGTTTTCCTTCACTGGCGATGTGAAAAGCACTTCTTCCATCTTCAGTGTCACCATGTTGGGACAGTGACACACCTCATTCACAAAAGCTACAGCAGATTCATCGACCCAGCTCAGCATAGTGCCTCCAAAGAGGTTGTTATGTACTCCTAAATCGTGCTTTTTACAAACCTTCGTAGCGAGTAATTTCATGTCTTAATGATTGATTTTTGTGCGACCATTGTTTTTGATTGGGAGCAGCATTTGATAGGCCAAATCATCCGATTTGCTGTCATCCGTTACGTCCAAACCATATTTAATCTTGTCTACATCACCGTATGCAAACGTACCGAAAATACGATCCCAAATAGAGAAAATATTCCCAAAATTCCTATCCGTCCATGGCTCCTCGAAGTGGTGGTGGAATTTGTGTGTATTTGGAGAAATAATCACCCAGCTAATGGCCTTGTCCACACTTAACGGAAGGCCAATATTGGAGTGATTAAAGTATGTGAAGGCAATCGTTAGGATTCTGTAAAAGATATAGAAGGCAAAAGGGGCCCCCATGACAAAGACCGCTAGAATGGCAAAGCTTTCTCTAGAAAGAAAATCCAAAGGATGCAGCCTCGTTCCTGTCGTTGCATCCACTTTCGTATCACTGTGATGCACGAGATGAATCCTCCAAAGAAACTTCACTCTGTGAAGCAACAGATGTGCGATGTATTGAGAAATAAGATCAAAGGCAATAACCGCAACGACTAGCTCTACCCAAATTGGCCATTCCACCATATTTAAAAGCCCCCACCCTGTCTCCTCAATCCAAATAAAAAGTCCAACAGTAAGGGCGCCCACGGTGACATTGATTAAGACAAGTGTTGCAAGAAAAACCAGGTTGGTCTTCGTGTGTGCCGCACTTCGAAATCCTCCCTTAAAAAGGGGCTTTAAAGATTCAAAGCTTAAAGCTGCTGATAGGCATACTAAAATCCAAACGAGCTTGTGCCATGACTCTAAGTCCTCAAAAAACCCGATGAAATTTTCCATCTGGTGAAATTACATCTGATAAAGGTGTAAATTGTGCTTCATGAAAACTATTATAACTTTAGGCGTGTTTTGTTTGGCATTAAGTACTGTAGTTGCTCAACCAACAATAACGTGGGAGAGTCCTATTGATGTTTCCTCTCAAGAATTCGGAAATAAGTGTACACGTATTGCGCTTAATCAAGCGGGAAACCCCATGGTGTTACATGGCAAAACTGGTGACAACGCTGGTCTTTATTTGTCAATTATGGAAGACGGAATCTTTGGAGACCCTATTCAAATTGTCTCTGAAACGAATATCTATTTGGTGGGGGAATCGGAAGGGCCGCGTATGGCTGTGTATGAGAATCGTGTCGCTGTGAGTTACCAAATTTTTGGGCAATGGGCTACTGGAGCTTTTGTTGTCATCTCAGAAGACGATGGCCACACTTGGGGCGAGCCCTATGCCATCGCTCCCAATGCAACTGAAGATCATTTTATGCCCCACGTCGCTTTCAATGACGAAGGGCTGCCTTGGGTCGCTCTTAAATTAGGTGTAAACCCTACTGAAGAAGGGATACTCCATTTTAACTCCGATCTGGATGCTTTCGATCCCGCAATAAGCGGCTCAATCGCTACCCCTGGCGTTTGTGAGTGCTGTCCCTCAAATGCTTTTGGGCATGAGGGCATGTATTACAATGTGGTAAGAACGAATGGTGACAACGTTCGTGATTTCTGGCTTACAGCATCCTCAGATGGAGTTAATTGGAGCAACGCTATTGATATTGATGAAACCGATTGGGTCATTAATGCTTGTCCTGCGTCCGGCACATCATCTACTGTGATGGAAGACGGCACACTTATTTCTGCGTATATGTCAGCCGCTAATGGAAGCAGGGTTTACTGGTCTTCTGTAGATTTAAGCGCTTTTACATTTCTTGAAACAGGCCAAATAGACCCGGGCAATACGTCTTCAGAAAACCACCCTTCAATTTCTAGTTCTGGCGAATGGCTTGTCGCAACTTGGGAACGTAACTCTGGCGGATACAATGTCATGGTTGCCATTTCAGATGCCGGTCCTCAAGCCTTAGAGATGTCTGTTGTGAACGTGACCGAAGATTTGAGCGGACACAACCGCTACCCATCCGTTGTCTATGATGGCGAGTATATACATCTGGCATATCAAAACGCTATGAACGGCGTTGTGCACTACCTGAAAGGCGAAATATCTGGCACTTCCCAAGTTGAGGGGGTTGAACTTGAAGAGAACCCATGGACAATTTCTAGCAATGAATCTGGGTGGGTTTTAAGAGGCGAAGATGCATCATACACTTTGTACGATTTAAATGGGCGAACATTGGAAATGGGCGAGTTCTTAAACGAGCTTCGCATACCAATTAACATACAGCCTATGATTTTACAACTAAGAAGCGACAATCATGTGAAGTCGTTTAAGCTTGTGAGATAAGTTTAAGGGCAGGCCTCGCCAAAGGCCGCCAAGATGCCGTCGAGTAAATCAGAAACCGTCACTGCGCCATCTCCGTTCACATCCCCCACACAATTAGAATTGCACCCAAAATCACTCAAGAAGATGAGTACGTCCCCTATAACGATGAAGCCGTCGTTGTCAAGGTCAGCGGGACATGTGCCTAAATCGGCATCGCAGCTGAATCCTGTTGCCCCGTCCCCAAAGAACGACACGGTACGTTCATAAGCGTCTAGCCCGATTTCAATGCCCATCAGACGGCCAGGCACATCGTCGAAATATGGGTGTATGCCACCATATATTCTACTTAAGCTACATTCGTCTGAAGCATCGCGGTAGGTGGCCCACTGCAATTCCACGTCAACACTTGGGCCGTCTTCAAAAACCAAGAATTCGTTAGCCGGTGCAAGAAAGGTGCCCAGCCCTCCTGGGAAATAAGCGTCTCCAGTAAAGGCAGTCAAAACTTCTGCTGCGGCACGCGAGTAGGTGCTGTGACCGCTAACGTACCCCGCAAATGGAGGACTTACAAACGAAGGCCGTTGGTATGGTTCCCACACTTCTGCCAACACCCAACCAACGCCAGCAAATTCCGTATCGACGTTGTCGATAACCGAACTACCCTTCCACGCCCATAGTTTTATTTTTCCCTCATTTTCACCTAGGATTCCAGCCAAATCGTCCCCAGCTTCCACCGTTTCAATAGAACCGGGAATCAAAGGCAGTCCACCGGGATGATAATTGTCCGCAGTGGGGTCGGTGCTTTGGCCCAGTTCTGACATTCCTCTGATGGCAGTGATGGGACGGGATGAGTCGTACCAACCTTTAGCCCCCCAAGACGAGACAGCACAGTCGTGCATTGCGGAACCCAGTGCGAGGTAAGTTTTGACATCCCATTCCAGATCGTCCAAGACGTCGCCTTCTCCTTGAAATTGCTTAACTAGTTGCGGATGATCGCTGACGTAGTTCAAAATGGTGAACCAATGGCCTGGAGGTGTCTCCGAATCGGGCCCGTCAGCCCAAAACTCTGCAAGTACGCGTGCATAGTCGCCTCGAGGAGCCATATTAGGCGTATACGCTGACCCGGTAGATGGGTTGATGCTGTGGCCTGGGCTAGGGGAGCCGCCATTGGTGGCATCGTACAACGTGGCGTACGTTTCCAACGTTGTCGGGAAGGTGTCACGGTTTCCAATTGAAGCAGGGCTAATGTCCCACATTACCCCATCGGTGGGGTCCAACATGCCGGACCAAAGCGCCACCATGCTGTGACCGTCAACATATATTTCAGATGTGCCCAACCCGTTCATGGCATGCAAGGCTGGTTCGCCAGGATCGTGGTACACTTTGTATTCAAACCCGTTACGCGTGTACGATGTAAGGTCCGCATCGGTCAAGGCCCACGATGTTACCTGCCCCCATTCTGGAGAGAGAAAATCGGGGGTTTCGCCAGGGATGGTGTTACCGCTTTGATCTATAAAAATGTCGAGTGTGAGCGGCTGCCAACGGTTTAAATCCAGCACCGTCTCGTTACCTGGCAGATCCACAATGAGTGGCGGGTTGAGTGGGGTGTAGGACGTGTTGGTATAGTCGTTTTGTTCGTTTGATCCGTCTTGAAGACCAAACGAGATTAATTGCGAGGCCAAGTAATTGCCCAGAGCTCGTCCATCGCCTGAACTAAAGTCCGTACTGGTGAAATTGATATCATAGCCCAACGTAGCCATATGTACATCATAGCCCGTCATGAGGTCATCGACTTGCGGAGCGTTGGCAAATCGGTGCTGAAGCAGCCTATACATTCCAAACGCGATGGCCTCGTCCCGCGCAATAACTACATCTGTGGATGGGTTGAATCCATCAAACGGCGCTTGGAATCCTGCGTACTCCTGACCTAGAAATGCGGGGCAAGCGGAGGGTTCCATGACGGCCCAAGCGTCCCACATCAGCATAGAGCTGTGCCAGAGATTGCGTGCGTGCACCGTAGGGCGTGCGAAGTCGCCTCTGATGCTCTCAAGGAGCATTTCGTTCCATTGGCGCGCCACACTGTTTTCGGTGCTTATGACGGGGTAGTCCACCACTTCCGAGCAATCGGGACTGGGGTTGGTAGGGCACGCGTCGCACGCATCTGGAATCCCATCCAAGTCGTAGTCCGCGGATGTAGCTACGAGTGTGCAATTGTTAGACATGATGACATCATATCCGTTACACTTGCCACTGAGAATGTCTGTGAGACCATCATTGTTTATGTCTAAAAGCGCCACGTCGTAGCTGTTGGTGACCCATTCGAAATTGGTATTATCGTAAGGATCATTAAAGTTGCCATTGATGTTTTCATAGATGGCGATGCGACGGCTGCTGTTGCAAGGCGGAATGTCCACATCTACGTCGGAAACCACCACATCATAATCTCCATCTAAGTCCAAATCGGCGGCATGTACGTTGCCCCCAAATCCACTCGTAGAGCTGAACCCGAGATTGACGGTGTTGAAGCCCAAACTTACATCAGCAGTATGAGATGTCGCCGTCAACAATTTGTCGCTATTGTCGTCCACTACGTACAAATCGAGCATTCCGTCTCCATTGAAATCCGCGATTTCAAACATGTACGGAGATGCGTTTGGCACGATGTTATCCCAAGAATTGAAGTTGCCTGTCCCATCGTTGAACAGCACGATGACGCCTCGCGAATTCCAAGGCGATACGTCGTAGAGTGTCGTGTTTTTGATTAAGTCCAAATCGCCGTCGCCGTCCATGTCGTGGATTTGGCCTGCCGTCCCAAAAGCGCTGTTACGAAGATCGCCCATTCGCGCCTCACCATCGTCGATGAAATGCCCCGTTCCATCATTGATCAACAAGAAATCTTTGGCTGTGCCCCCTCCACTGTTAACTCGGTAGTTCACAAAGTACAAGTCTTCTGCACCGTTGCCTGTCAAATCACCCGACCACACTGCGCAAATTAGAGGGTCATCCGAGATCAATGTCGGAAACCTCGAAGCGCTTTCGTCAGCGAGTCCCAACCAGTTTCCCGAGCCATCCTCACCCAAATTCATGTACAACATAGGTTGTTGGCTGAAGGTGTTGACAATGACCACATCATCCCACGAGTCGCCGTCCACATCAACGATATATACGTCACGTGCAAAACTGGGGTTGGAGATAAATTCTGGCGCTAGCTCTATCGTCATATCTACGAGCACGCCTTGCTGATTGATAAGAAGTAGGTCGGATTTGGGGGGTTCGGAGGATGCCGAAAACGGTTCTTTCCGAACCACAATCACGTCCGTCCACCCGTCTTTATTCAAGTCTGCTGGCCACAAATCCTTTTCTTCTTCGTCGCTTGTCGCCACGGTGAATAGCTCCATCCGGCTTTCAGTTTGGACGTCCCATTCCAGCCATTGGGCTTGCATATTAGGCATACCAAAGACAGTTAAAATAAAGGCGAGGGTGAGAGCAGGGCTATTCATTCGACTACAATGTAAGACGCATACATTTTTGATGAGTTGCTTGAATACAAAAAATCACAACTGTTGAGATGCAGAGAATCCGTATTGTAGCCCCGCCAAATTCCATATCCAGTATGATTCAAGGGTACATTCCATCCTCAACTATTTCTTTTGAATCAATCCAAACGCCCACAAGACCAACCCAATAACCAATATTGCAATACCTATATTGAATATGATGGGGGCACCCATTAAGTGATTTAACTTGAATGTGTCGAACGTGTT
>Ga0209709_10002973_pt1 | contig 14355 bp, 8 predicted proteins | sample ArcticOcean_MG_C_2_FD_187435 | JGI IMG/M metagenome (GOLD analysis project Ga0209709, IMG submission 187435) | Marine microbial communities from western Arctic Ocean - ArcticOcean_MG_CB4_136 (SPAdes) (version 2) | ecosystem: Environmental > Aquatic > Marine > Oceanic | place: Arctic Ocean... | reverse complement strand
ATTCATAAAACAAGTTACCAAAAATTAACACTGTTGTACAAAAAAGACCTTTTTTTTATTAAATAAAAATATAAACATTATTTAGACGATGAAAAATTTAATAATTATATAATATATAATGTCAAAAAGAGAGAGAGACGACGAGGAAGAAGACAAACCCGACTCTAAAAGACGTCGCAAAACAGCTAAAGAGCATACCACCAACATCATGAAATTTAGAGTAATAGACGCGAGAGAGAGAGAGAGAGAAATAAAGATTAGTCTTTCGAGATTTAAAACCGAACCAGTTTCTTTAGACGTCATCGCAACACCTCTCACTGCGAATCTTGTAAAGATGCCATTGGCTATATATCATCCTTTTCAAACAGTCGCACTGTTACTAGCTCTGCAGCACAATATCGTGGATTTGCGTGGGGAACTGGGCAACTGGAACAGTAGCAACACCACCACCACAGGTTGGAAGAAGAACCGGACATTATTTACAGCGAACGTGTACAAACGGCTTATTGAGTTGATGAAAAGTTATAAATTGGAGAAATCTATTAGAACCACTGCGCAGTTTGTCCAATATGCGCACGAGGGGGTGTATGGATCGTCTTCCTCTTCCTCTTCCTCCTCCTCCTCCTCGTCTTCGTCCGACCACGAGGATATAACGAAAATGAATAAAATCTTGAACTGTATCGCTGTCGCTATGCCAGTATGTACACGGAATGTTGCAAGATCAGTAGAAGAAGGAGAAGTGATGTGGTACGAAAAGAAGAAAGCACAAGATGTATGGAACAATGGATGGGCCAAAAATAATCTGATTTCTGACAGTGGTGTGGGCACTTTTTCTTTTAGAGAACATAGGGATGCTGTTGCGAGCGCAGGAGTTGTGACGTCGGATAAGCTTCTTGATATCTATAATGATGTGCGGTTGGACAAAAAATTCGCGGAGGCTACGTGGGAAATTCGGTTGAATAAATTGGAAAGAGAAGATGCTCTTCAGAGTGTGAAGGACACTGCACACAGACAGTTTGAAGCGTTCAAAACTAATTTTGACAATTCCATTACCATCCCGTTGTCCCAATATGTCCCTGGACAGAAAAACAGTGATGATGACGCTAAGGAGACAGCTTTGGGAGAACTTATTCCTATGCTATTTGAAGAATTGTACAAGTTAAGTTTGGACAATGACGCCTTGTGGCGTCAAGCTGACTTCCAAGAGAAGTGCTTACATGAAAGAAAAGGTATATATAGTGGGGGTAAAAAAAACAGAAAAATTAAAGGAAAAGCAAGGAGAAAAACTAAAGGAAAATCAAGGAGGAAAACTAAAGGAAAAGCAAGGAGGAAAACTTTAGGAAAAGCAAGGAGAAAAACTAAAGGAAAATCAAGGAGAAAAACTAAAGGAAAAGCAAGGAGAAAAACTAAGGGAAAAAGATAATCTCGCAGTAAAGGTTTTAGAAATGATTGAATCAACCTAATTTGCGGGCGTTTCATATTTTATCTGACAGGTGTTGTTTTTAATTTCTGAAGCTTTCTAACTCTTGAATACGAGCATTATGATTCTTTATTATACCCAATATGGTAACAAATTTTTCTCATTAACCAATACACCCGACATTGGATTGCTTTTATCAATCTTGTATACTTTTTAAAAATTTATGAGATTCGATATATATTGAACGACATTTGGTAGTAAGAGGTTTATTCATTTTAATACTAAAGCGTAAACAACAAATACTTCATCTTGTAAATACAAATACGCGAATATTATAGAAAAAAGGACATAACTATTCTAAAAAATAGCGTTATTATTGATAATTGGATAAATCATATACTTTATAGCCTAGCAGAAACATGTTTACGGATTTGTGGTGACTTTTCAGCAGCAGCTTGTAAAAGTGAGATAATTCTTTGTTGTTTATTGGACATATTGTATAATTTAAGCTTTTATTTTTATATACCGAAATATATAAAAATATAAAAAATTGAAATAAAAATAACACCCTAGTTGATATATTATTAATAACGATGAAGGAAATCAGATTGGTAGATTTTAACATTAAAAGTGAGAGAAATTTTTCGGATGATGGAGTAGAATATAATAATTTTGAAGTACAAATGTTTGGGTTAGATACAAAGGGTAGAACATATTGTTTAAATGTTACAGGGTTCAAACCATACTTTTACGTGCGTGTTGATGATGATTGGAAAGAAGAAGATAAAACCCAATTTTTGAGATACTTGATAAAAAGAATGAGAACAGATGAATTGGAGAAAACTTATAAAAAAATAGCACCCCTGAAGGAAAAATCTATATTTATCCAAGAACAAATTACCAATCCATGTCAAATGGAAGATTTCTTTTTGAAAGCAGATTGTAAATTGGTAAATCACAAAAAACTATATGGTTTTGATGCTGGTAAAAAATATAATTTTATCAAGTTAGTATTTGGAAATCAAGTAACGTATAACAAAGTGATGAAATACTGGTATAAAAATCCGAATTCATTTAAGAAGAAAAAATTGATGGAGGGTGGATTAGTGTATGAAAGATTTGGTTCAAATGAAAAAATTAAATTATATGAAGCAAAGCTACCTTCTATTTTAAGATTGTTTCATGTGAGAAATATCAGTCCGTCGGGTTGGGTAGGAATTTATGAGAAAAAGTACGAAAAGAACAGAAAAGGAAAAACATTATGTAAATATGATTACAATGTGAAATTCAAAAATATTATCCCAATTCCCGAGAAGGAAACGCCTGTTCCTTATAAAATATGTAGTTTTGATATTGAAGCGAGTTCAAGTCATGGTGATTTTCCATTAGCAAAAAAGACATACAGAAAAATGATCGGAGAAATAATTACATATTGGAATAAACATAAACCAAAAATAGTAAAAATGTCATTTACGGAGAAAAAGGATTTATTTAAAAGATTAGTATTGTCGGCATTTAAGCATGATAATATGGAATGTATGAGTGAAGTTTATCCAAAGCGGACAACCGAGGATCCTCTTCGACCAAACAAGTGGAAAACAAGTTGGGGAAAAAAAGAATTGCAAAATATAATTGATAAATTACTCATGACAAAGGTAGATGGAAAACCAAAGTACCCATTAGGTAAGTTATTGAAGAAGAATGAAAAGGCAAAAAAAAAAGCCGAAAGATTGGATGAAGAAGATGGTGAAGAGGAAATAAACGTAAGAAAAAAGAAATGGCACCCTTTTGTACCGGATAATTTCAAAATCATATTTCAAAAAGATATAATTTATTGTTTGGGAAGTAATTTTGATTCTGGAGATAAATTAGGAGTTTTGGATAGAGCATTAGATAATCACGAAGATAAAGAAGAGCGTGGAATGTTACCCGAATTAGAGGGAGATAAATGTACATTTATTGGTTCAACATTTTTGAAAATGGGAGAAGTAGAACCGTATTTTCAACATATGGTGGTATTGAATAGTTGCGATGATACAAAGGATGTGAAAAACAGTGTAATTGAATCATATGATACAGAAAAGGAAATGTTATTGGGGTGGAGAAATATAATTCAAAAGGAGGATCCAGATATTATTATCGGATATAATATATTTGGTTTTGATTATAAGTTTATGCATCAAAGGGCTGATGAGTTAGAATGTTTACCTGAATTTATGAAATTGTCAAGAAATAAATTGGCAAAGAGTAGATATTTAAATAAGCAAATTAGGATAGCTAGTGGGACACATGAATTGACTTATATTGATATGCCTGGTAGAATTCAAATAGATTTATATAATCATTTTAGGAGGGAGGTAAATCTACCGTCATATAAATTAGACTATGTTGCAAGTCATTTTATTGGAGATTTTGTTAAAGAGGTGAAAGATGATAAAAAAGGTACGCGATTATATAGTTATAATTTAACAGGATTGCAAAAACATAATTTTGTAAGTTTTGAACTAATTGGACATTCATCAGATAGTTATAAATTCAAAGGTAAAAAGAAATTTAAGGTAATAAAGATGAATGAAAAAGAAGGGTGGTTTATGGTAAATGAAAAACTGGTATTTGAGGAAGGTAAAAAGATTAGATGGGGATTAGCAAAGGATGATGTAACCCCGCATGATATTTTTAGATTGACAAATGAGGGACCAGCTGAGAGAGCAATAATTGCGAAATATTGTTTTCAGGATTGCAATTTGGTACAACATATTTTTAGAAAAAATGATATATTAACTGGATTTATCGAAATTGCAAATGTATGTAGTGTACCGATTGATTATATTGTAATGAGGGGTCAAGGTATTAAACTTCTTAGTTTCTTAGGAAAGCAATGTAGGGAAAAAGATACATTAATGCCTGTAATGGAAAAGGTAGAAAATGATGGTTCTTATGAGGGTGCAATTTGTTTACCACCAAAGAGAGGATTATATTTGGATAATCCAATTGCAGTTGTAGATTATTCATCGCTATATCCGAGTTCTATGATTAGTGAAAATATTTCTCATGATAGTAAAGTATGGACTAAAGAGTATGACCTAAAAGGAAGATTATTGAAAAAGACGGGTTCAGATGAGTATGATAATTTGGAAGGTTATAAATATGTGAATGTAACTTATGATACATATGAGTGGAAGAGGGAAAATGACAAGAAAAAAGAGGTAAAAATAAAGGTTGGATATAAAACATGTAGGTTTGCACAGTTTCCGGATGAAAAGATGGGAATTTTACCGGAAATTTTGACAGAATTGTTAGGAGCAAGAAAATCAACAAGAAAGAAGGCAAAATATAAAACGGTAACAACGAGAGAAAAAAAATATGTTGGTTTATTGAAGAAAACAGATACTCATCATGTAGTAACAACTGAGAAGAAGGGAGTAGTAAAAGTGCCAAATGATGAAGTTGTAGAAATTACCGATACATATGATGATTATATGAAAAATGTATTTGACAAGAGGCAACAGGGAATCAAGGTAACCGCAAATTCGATGTATGGTCAGTGTGGTGCGAGAACTAGTGCATTTTACGAGAAGGATATTGCGGCATCAACAACCGCAACCGGTAGAAAATTGTTATTGTATGGAAAGAAAGTGATAGAAGATGTATATGATAATGTTATTTGTGACACAAAATTTGGAAAAGTTAAGACAAAGAGTGAAGTAGTATATGGAGATAGTGTTACATCGGATACACCACTACTGTTAAGAAATAAATATACTGGTAATATAGAATTTAAGCAAATAGATGATTTATCAAATGAAATATGGAGACCTTATGAAGGATTTAAAGTAGACGAATCAAATCGGAGAGAAAAACAGCAAAATATTGTAAGTAATTATGAAATTTATACATCAAAAGGATGGTCAAATATTGTCCGCGTAATTAGACATAAAACCGTTAAGAAAATGTTCAGGGTCACTACACATACGGGAATGGTGGATGTGACAGAAGATCATAGTTTATTGGATGGTAATTTAAATAAAGTTAAACCGAAGGATGTGAAAATTGGAACAACATTATGTCATAATTACCCTAATTTTAAAAAAACAGAAATAAAGTTGGAAAATATATTGAAATACATAGATGAAATAAACAGTAAGTCATATGAAGAAAAACGGGCATTTATATGGGGTTTCTTTTATGGGGATGGTAGTTGTGGTAAATACAATTGTCCATCTGGAAAAAAATATAGTTGGGCATTAAATCAAAAGAATTATAAATTTTGTACAAAATTACAAAGTTTGTGTATAGATGTATTTGGTGTTTATTTTAAAATAAATAATACAGTAAAAAGTAGTAATGTGTTTAAAATTGTACCTAATTGTGGAAATATAAAAAAATATGTAGAAATGTTTAAAAAATGTTATAATAAAGATAAATATAAAATTATTCCGGTTGAGTTTTTGAACGCTAATAATACTATTAAAAATGCATATCTGTGTGGTTATTATGCTGCTGACGGTTCAAAATGTAAAAATGAGAAAACAAAGTGTATAAGGATGGATAATAAGGGAAAAATAGGTTCGGCAATGTTATATTATTTAAATAAATCTTTAGGATTTAATGTATCAATAAATACTAGAACCGATAAAAGAAATATTATCAGATTAACTTCTACACAATCCAATCAAAGGAAAGACCCAAATAAAATTAAGAAAATAGAGGAAATAGGAATTTCAACCGATTTTGTATATGATATTGAAACAGATGTTGGTAATTTTAACACTGGGTTTCCTCTTATTGTGAAAAATACCGATTCTGCGTTTTTTAGCTTTAATCTAGAGGATTTGGAAGGAAATAAAATCAAAGGAAAGAGGGCGTTGGAATTGACAATCGAGTTAGCAATCGAAGCTGGTGAAATAGCAACAAAGTTTTTAAAGGCGCCGCATGATTTGGAGTATGAGAAAACATTTATGCCGTTTTGTTTATTATCAAAGAAAAGATATGTGGGAATGTTATATGAGCATGATCCAAATAAATGTAAAAGAAAGTCAATGGGAATTGTATTGAAGAGGAGGGATAATGCACCAATAGTGAAAGATATATATGGTGGTATTATTGATATATTGATGAATGAGCAAAGTATTGAAAAAGCGGTTGAATTTACGAAGAGATTTTTGGACGATATAGTGAATGAGAAGTTTGGTTTGGAGAAGTTAATTATAAGTAAATCATTGAGGGAATTTTATAAAAATCCGGATAGTATAGCACATAGGGTATTAGCTGATAGAATAGGTAAACGAGAGCCAGGTAATAAACCATCAGTGGGTTCACGTGTTCCTTACGTGTATATACAGACAAAAAAGAAGGTAAAGTTGCAAGGTGATAAAATCGAGAATCCGGTGTATATAGAGAAAAATAAATTGAAACCGGATTATATCCATTATATAACGAATCAAATTATGAAACCGGTACAACAAGTATTTGGTTTGGTATTGAATGAAATAAAGGAGTTTGGACCAATGAAAAACGAATATAATAGTAAAATGAGACAAATAAATGAAAAATATAGGAATGATGCAAAAAAATTGGAAACTAAGACAACAGAGTTAATTAATAAATTTGTGAAACGATTGATATTTGATAAATCATTAAGAAATGCGACAAATTTGAAAAACAAACAACATTCTATAAAAAGTTTTTTCGGATAAGTTAGATAAAAAATATTTATTACAATATATTTTTTATTGATAATTATGTGGAGGGAAAAGGAATTCATAACAAATTTCAGCATTAATATTATTATTAGATAAATCTTGAATAGTGTTTTCAATGGCTCCTGAAAAGACATTTTCAAAGTTTGAAATAACGGATTCAAAATTATTGGATACAATATTGGAAAGGTTAGAATAATTATTGGATATATCATTATTCCATTGATTATAATTGGTGTATATAGAATTAAATGAATTATCATATAAATTGGGTGTTAAATTAGATTGGTTATTAGAAAATGGATTTATTGATGGATAATTGGTTTTCGATTCAATATTATTTTTTGATTCATTAAATTGTTCTTCTGATTTGGATTCTATTAAATTATTGGAAGAATCTATAACATGGTTTCTAATATCAAATCTACATATTGGACACTTTGAATTTGTGTTAAACCAATTTAAGAGGGAATCTCTTTTAAAGATATGATTACATTTTAAGATTTTTATGATATTGTCATTGGGTAAAAAAGATTCTTGTGTAATTGGACAAAAATCGTTTGTATTATTGGAAACATCTTTGTATTTAATGGAAATTGTTGAATTTTCAATTTGTTGATAAGAAGGAAAATCATTTGTCGATGGTGTATCTAACGTATTATTGATAAAATTATTAAGAAAATTTGCGGGTACTGTGAATGGTGACCAAATGGGAGTTATATGTGTTGTAGTTCTGGGATTTCTTCTATATATATTATTTGTTTGGGTAGTTCTTGTAACGGGATTAAATAGGGTTGGATTGTTATTTCTAGTGGTTCTATTAACACCTGTTCTACCTAAACCAGTATCCAAGCGACTCGTTCTACTTTGAGTCGATATACCAGTTCCCCGTGGTCCTGAACCCCATAGATCAGTGCTATTTTGACCGTTTCTATATTGTCCCGTGCTATTTTGACCGTTTCTATATTGTCCAGTTCTATTTTGACCGTTTCTATATTGTCCAGTTCTATTTTGACCATAAATACTGTTTAGACGTGTAATTCTATAATGTTGGTCATAAATAGTGCTAACATTATTTAAAATATCTCTAATTATTGAATTATATTCCCGTAAAGTTTCTATATTATTTGAAAGTAAATCCATAATTATAAATATTTCAATACATTTAAGTTAATTTAATTTTATAAAGTATATAGAAAGAAAATATTGTATTTATCTATCATGATGTCAAAACAAGAAGAAACACAAGAAAATAAAGGAACAGGTAGAACAGGCTTGGCGAATTTAGGAAATACTTGTTTTGCTAATTCAACAATTGCTTGTTTATCTCATACATATGAATTAGGTGATTTTTTGGAAAAGGGTACATATAAAAAGAGATTGAATAAGAAAAGCGATTCGTTGATATTATACGAGTGGGATAAATTAAGGGAGTTAATGTGGTCAGAGGATTGTGTTATATCACCCGGAGGTTTTATAACAGCTGTAAGAAAGGTTGCTAGTTTAAAAGACCGTGTAATATTTACAGGTTTTGCTCAAAATGATTTAACCGAATTTTTAAATTTTATGATTGATTGTTTTCACGAGTCTATAAATAGAGAGGTGGAAATGGATATAACAGGTAACGCACAGACCTCTAAGGATAAACTAGCTATAAAATGTTATGAGATGATGAAAAATTATTATAGTAAAAATTATTCCGAAATTCTGGATATATTTTATGGAATTCATGTGTCAAAATTGGAATTTGAGAATGGTCATTATCAAAGTACATCACCTGAACCATTTTTTTCATTGGATCTTCCTATACCAAATAAGGAAAGTGTAACATTGTATGATTGTTTGGATGAATATACTAAGAAAGAAGAACTAGGGGAAGATAATAAAGTGACAAATGATAAAACAGGTGAAAAGGAGTGTTGTACAAAAAAGTTAATGTTTTTCAGCGTACCAAATGTATTAATTATTTCATTAAAGAGATTTTCAAATGATGGAAATAAAATAAATAAACTTGTAGATATTCCTTTAGCAGATTTAAATTTAGAAAAATATGTGGTTGGTTATGATAATAATAATTGTAATTATGAATTATATGGTGTGTGTAATCATATGGGCGGTTGTGCTGGTGGACATTATACAGCGTATATAAAAATAAAAGATGGAAAGTGGTATCATTTTAATGATAAGGATGTAAGTGAATTTAACGGCGATGTAATAACCGAAATGTCATATTGCTTATTTTATAGAAAAAAAACTAAGTAAATATATATATATATATAATGAACAATGTCAAATCAACAGAGGTAAATATATCGGCAACAAATGGATTTAATGATATGTTTAATCCAGTAAATAATAGATTATATAATGGTAATCCAGTAATATTGGTAACTTTGACAGTAGTGATATTAATATATTACTTTTTATTTAGAAGTTTGGGTACAACAGGTACTGTAACACTCCAACCAATGCCTGAAACACCTGGTTCATCATTTTTAGAAATATTAATGTGGGGTATATTTATATTTTTAATATTAATAAATGGATTACAATACTTTTTTTCGGTAGATGCTAAGGCAGCAATTAAAAACTTATTCACCGAAAACCCCGAGATTGAGTTGAGTGTCATGTCAAACGAGGAAATAAAGTCAAAACCTATAATTATAAATGAAGAAGTATTTCATATACCAAAGAATATTTATTCTTATGATGAGGCAAAGTCCTTATGTAAGGCATATGATTCACGTTTAGCAAAAGTAGATGAAATAGAGGAAGCATATAAAAATGGCGCTGAATGGTGTACGTACGGATGGTCAGAAGATCAATTGGCGTTATACCCAACTCAAAAGAAAACGTGGGATAAATATCAAACTATAGAAGGTCACGAACATGATTGTGGAAGACCAGGTATGAATGGTGGGTTTATAAAAAACAGGGATATAAGATTCGGTGTTAATTGTTTTGGTACAAGACCAAATATTAGACCCGAAGAAGAATCAAAGTTGGGTGAATCTCCATTTCCATTAAGTAGTGAAGAAAAGGAAGTCGACGACAAGATTGAATTTTATAGAAAACACATACCTGATATAATGATAGCACCTTTCAATCATGACAAGTGGACCGAGATATAAATATATAGAAAGGGATAACAAAAAGTTACTAAATACATTTTACAAATAATAACATTGTGATATATAATGAATAAATTATATATTTCAATTTTGGAGGGAATATACCTTTTGTATATGTTTAATTATTTTGAGACAAAAAAAGATTTCAATTGGTTGAAATACGAATGGGATAATAAATTTATGAAACATTTAAATGGTAATATTTATGGATTAAGAATATGCCCGTTTGGTAGAATAGCAATATTTTTCCTAATAGCTTTGTTACTATTAAGAAACCTTGTTAATATAAATCAAATTTATATATTATATGCGGTTTACTTTGCTTTAATACTATCGGTATTATTGAATTGGAACGCTTTGGTTTATATAATACCAGTATTTATAATAGAACAATCTGATCTATTTCTTAAATATACATATCTTTTCTCGTCTTAGAAGAAGACAATGAACACGACAAAAAGAAAACAAAGAAATATAGCCGCCGCCGAAATAAAAAACCTAGACGCAGAAAAATAAAAAATTGAATTCATATAAATACTTAGTTATATGAATTAACTCATAATGGAAATCTGTAGATGTTTAAATGACATTATTATAGAAGCTGAAAAACAAACAAATCTTATTGTCAGAGCAAGGACAAGTCACGGAACTCTTCTTATAATTGATTTATATAAATTAAAATATAATCCAAGGTTGGAGGGCGCAGAAGTATTTAAAATGTTATTTGGAATTAGCGATAATAACCACTTTGGTAATTTTCCTATGGGAAAAGACGAAGAAGGGTGTATTACAATAATTAGAGATTTACAAATAAATTCAAAAAAATGGTATATATTTACTATATTCTTAGATACAGGAAGTATTCCAGGATATGATGATTATAAATTAGGAAAAGAATACAAATTTAATGAGGTTTCTAATAACATACAATCAATGCAAGAAATTTGTTGTAAATTTGGAGGAGTGCCTTCCTTTGATGTATTTCGTGAAAACTTTTACAAGGAAGAAGAGGAAAAACAAAAAGAGATTGCGTTTACACCTGAAGATGATAAAAATGGTAAATATCAATGGAGAAGAGCATGTATCAACACATCGCTTTATTTACATCCAAGTGAAAATAACGGTTGGAGTTTCACATCTACCATTGTTATAAAAGAAGGCGCTACATACCATAATTATCGTAGAGATTGGGATTGGAACAAAGAAGTTCTTGATTATACATCAGATGATCCCCTTGAAAATACTTTTGGACCAAATGATGAACTTCCTTCCTGGGATTTGTAATTTTTACCATTACGTATAATTCTATTACTTATTTACACCCTTGAAGATTTAAATCCGCACCTTTCGGTGAAAAAATAAAAATAAAAGGTTTATCCTTTTCTGGATTGTGTAAATTTTGGTTTTACTGATTCGTCTAAACCAGTTGAAGTTGATTTGCTTCTTGATAAATAACTCGGTCTCTCCTTGTTATGTATCGCACTTGAAGCAATTTTGTAAATATTTGTTGCTCCGTTAGTATCTCTGTTCCAATAACGCATCCGTTTTTACAACAAATCAGTCCATGAACTATGTTCTAATCGTAGGGTAGTAATTATTATATTAATAAAATTGAATCAAATAATATATTTTTTTTAATTATTAAAAATGAGTGATTATCCATCAGTAATAAGAATATATAACAGTTTATTAGAAGATGAGATTAATGAAAGAAAATGCACAAATATAATTCTTAAAAATATACCATTGTACCCTACCATAGGTAATAACCCAAAAAAACCCGATATAATTGGTTTTTATATTTATAAAGAAGAACTACGTTGGTATAATGGTAAAAAATTGTGTTGTAAGCATAAAAAATTTAGTCCGAGTTGTTACTTTTGTAAGTATAGTGATGATAATGTTTTTGAAAATAGTTCAAATACATTACCAGATGGATATTGGAAATCATTAGAAAATAAAAAAAAATATATCGGATGGTTGGGTGATAAATTAGGGTTTGTATGTTATGAAGATTGGTATAATATTGAAAAAAAAGATTTTCATGAAAATAAAGGGTCTGGATTATTATCTGTGGAGTACTTTAAAAAACATAAAAGTATAAAACAATTAGTATATGATGTATTTCCAGATTATAAATGGCTTCCTTTCATGTTTACACGAGTTGAAAAGGGGTGGTGGGATATAAAAACAAATCATTATATTTATATGGATTGGTTAGGTGAAAAATTAGGTTATACTAAATTAGAACATTGGTATAATATTAGTTTTGAAATATTATGTGCTAATTATGGAAAGTGTTTATATAGAAAGTATGGTGATGCTATGCATAAACTGGTTTTAGGATTATATCCAGAATATAAATGGTTCATATGGAAATTTAACACTGTGGGAAATGGTGTCTGGAAAGATGAAAAAATACTGAAAGAATATATGTTAGAATTACAAAAAGAATTAAAATTAAAAACCCCTGAAGATTGGTATAATATTACACGTGATAGTTTTGAAAAATTTTATGGAATCAGTCCAGTTACAAGGTATGGGATAGTGGGGATGCTAAAATATTTATATCCACACTATCAGTGGGAAAAAGATAAATTCATCAAAAACAATAATTATAACTTAATTTGTAATCGTATTCAAGAAATAAAAAAAATACCAACTGAACATTTGGAAAAGGAATATAATAAATCATTTTATAATTTTATAGCATGTGAAAATAAAAGAATGCCCAATATACTTTGGAATAATAAAGACTTGAAAAAAATAACATTAAAATGGTTGGGGAAAAAATTAGGTTATACTAAAATAGAAGATTGGTATACTATTTCAAAAGAAGATTTTAAAAAAAATGAATTAGTTCGTTTATTGGTAAATAATAAGGGGGGACATGTAAAACTTATTATGTCTATATTTAATAATTTGTTAGAGTGGAAATTTGTTATAGTTCCACATAATTTTTGGGATAGTATAGAAAATCGTAAAAAATATATCAATTGGTTAGGTGAAACATTAGGGTATATTACGATGGAAGATTGGTATAATATCAATGGAGAAATATTATGTGCAAACAATGGAAGTAGTTTATTAAACAGATATAATGGTTCTCCTTCAAAAGTAGTAATTTCCTTATTTCCTGATTATAATTGGTTAGAATGGAAATTTGGAATGTCTCCATTAAATTTTTGGAAAAATAAAAAAAATCAAAAAAAATATATGGATTGGTTAGGAAAAGAATTAGGTTATACTACGATGGTAGATTGGTATAACATTACACAAATAATTTTTTCAAAAAATTATGGAAGTGGTTTGTTAAATCAATATAACAATTCTCCCATAAATACAATTGGTTCCTTATTTCCTGATTATAATTGGTTAGAATGGAAATTTAGAGTGACTCGACCACATTTTTGGAAAGATAAAAAAAATCAAAAAAAATATATTAACTGGTTAGGTAAAAAATTAGGTTATACTACGATGGAAGATTGGTATAAAATATCGGCGAAGAATATGTCAAAAAATCATGGAAGCGGTTTATTAAATCAATATAACAGTTCTCCTGCAAAAATTGTTATGACTTTATTTCCTGACCATAAGTGGGTCATATCAAAATTTAAGAAGAATTATTCAGCAGGTCAAATAGAATGGGCGGAATTCTTAAAAATAAGTATTCCAGATATGCGACATATATTAAACAATGATGATGGAGAATATAAAATACCAAGCACAAAATATTTAGCAGATGGGTTTAGTAAAAAAGAAAATACCATATTTGAATATCATGGGGACGAGTTTCATGGTAATCCTAACTTGCATGAACCTACAGAAATGTCCTGGATGGGTAAAACTTATGGAGAATTATGGGCGAACACACAAAAAAAACAAAAAGTATGTGAAAATATTGGTTATAAATTTTATTACATATGGGAATGTGACTGGATTAGAGGAAAAAAGGCCGTTAAAAAATTACAACAAAAATGGAAAAAAAGCCGTTAAAAAATTACAACAAAAATTTTACAAGTTTTCTTATACCCGTCTCCATTTTCGTTATTCAAATAATATTTAACCGCAGAATTTTTATAATCATCGGTTTTGTGTTTAGTCA
>Ga0209709_10002972_pt1 | contig 14357 bp, 11 predicted proteins | sample ArcticOcean_MG_C_2_FD_187435 | JGI IMG/M metagenome (GOLD analysis project Ga0209709, IMG submission 187435) | Marine microbial communities from western Arctic Ocean - ArcticOcean_MG_CB4_136 (SPAdes) (version 2) | ecosystem: Environmental > Aquatic > Marine > Oceanic | place: Arctic Ocean... | reverse complement strand
GAAGGGCCGCGTAGGTTTGGTACGATTTTGTGGCCGCCCTCGACCACAAAGCCGTGCATCAGCTGGACCAACTCGAACGTGCAACACATGTTTGGCAGCGACGAGGACGTGGGTCCCGGCTTTGAATCTCGCATGGCGCGGCAGGTAAGACGCCACACGACGGGAACGCCAAAGAAGTACGAAACATGATAATCAAAGATTGCCAGGAGCAACTCTCGCGGTAGGCTGTCGAGCAATAGCATTTTTGCTCCCCCTTGAAAATCTGTGGTTTCGGTTGCTCCTTGTGTGTATCGAATTGCTCACGTGTCGCAAGGCCCACCCTTTGTGGTATGTGGTAGGCAGATTGTATTTGCAAACACACACACAAGCACACACACGCTTCACTTTTTGGACGACGCCGGTGCCTTGCTGCCGCTCAAGCTGCCCGCGCCCGCGGCCGGTGCCGGTGCCTTGCCGCCGCTCGAGCTGCCCGGGGCCGCGGCCGCGCCCCCGGCCGCGGCCGCGCCTGGCTTGACGTGCGGAGCGGCGGCGTCGTGCACCAGCTTCTTCGTCTCGGCCTTGGTTTTCGCCACCTGTTGCTCCACGACCTTTGTCTCCGCGGCCACCTTGCTCGTCTGTGCCGACTTGAGCAGAACGTCAGCGTCCCCGAGCTTGGCCATGTTCTCCGCATCGAGGAGCTTGCTGTCGGTACCGCTCTCGTCCGACTGCCGCCGACGTTTGACCGCACCGGCGATCTCGACTGCCGTGCAGCCGAGGGAGTGTAGCGCCGCGGGAAGCGCACTGACTATGTCGACGATGCCGCCTTCGTAGAGAGACTGCAGCTCGGCCGTAGAACACATGGGTGCTGTTAGGAGCGTGAGCTCGTCGCCCTCCATTGCGTCCGAATAGCAGGCGTGGTAAGTGGCGCTCATCACTTTATTCACGCTGATCGCGATCGATTGAATTGTAGAATTGAGCAACTGCGAACAGAGGCAGGCGCAGATTGGGTTAGGGTTAGGGTTTGCTGGGTTTGCTTGGTTTGCTGGGTTTGCAACGCACCTGAAGTTGAGACATCGAGTTGCTGGAGAACTTGCCTTCGAACACCACCGAAGCTGGCACCCCGAGGGCAGCACATACTGCCAGGAGACAAACGGCGCGTGAGTGACGTGGTTAAAGTGACGTGTTCAAGGGCATGCGTTCTCTTACTGTGGTCATTGGCAACGCGCATCAAGTCGACGAGGTCGCTGCGGGCCTCGGGCGGCCGAATTCCAGGAACGATCTGCTGTCTTTCTGGACATGCAAACAGATTGGGCGGAAGCATGGGCGGCACGTGCGCGGGCACGGCGGACGAGCCGCCGGGGCGGCCGCCGTTCGTGTCGGTCGTTTGGAGCCGATTGATAGTTGCCATCATCTTGGCCTGGATGGCCAGGTTCTGCGCGACGGCGGCGTCGTCCTCGGCGGTTGCGGAGGCTTGCACGGCACGCGACTCGGAGTCGAAGAAGAGGTTGGCCGGGTCGAGGTTTTGGGAGCCCTGCGTGCGCGTGACGGGCTGCGTCACGAGCATCTGGCGTGCGCGCACCACCTCGGCCTGCAACGCGAGCTCCTCGAGCGCCGAGATGAACGAGGCCGACTGGAAGACGGTGGCAATCGGCGAGCAGATGTTGCCAGCCGAGTCGGGGTGGCTGCGGAAGAAGACCTCCGAGGAAAAGTCTTGCTTGTAGACCGAATCAGAGTTGGTCGAGAAGATGCGATATTGACGCCTGTAATTGCTTTGGCCCGTGTAGACAAAGGAGAGCTCGCACTGGCCGACGTCGGGCACTACTGGAACGAGGTTGACCGGCGCCGTCACCGCCGCGATGGCGCGTTTTGGCGTGCGCATCATGCCGTCAGCGGCGGTAGGAAGCGGTCGCTGCTGTGCGCGAATCTCCGACTGGTTTGGCGGATCTTTGCGTCTGTTGTCGTCCCCGTTGGCGTCAGGCCCCATCTCGCTCTGCGCGGCCATTTCCTTGCCCTTTATAAAATTTGCAAACGGTGGCGGCGCTTCCTCTTCGAGAGAGACGACGCAGAAGCCAAACTGGAGGAAGTGGTCGATCACCGTCTTCGCGAAGGGCACCCAAACGTCGTGCAGGTGGCGCGCGAAGGTGTCCTTGAGCGGCACGTCGCGTCCGTCGCGGCGCACGACGCAGCCAGAGCTCAGCAGCTGACCTACTAATATAGTCCTCGCGGCTTGAATCGACGGTGATGCATGGTAAAGGTGGTTGAGTGCGTACAGAACGTCGTTGGAGATGCGCACTTCGCCGGGCGAGCCGGCGTCAATGGCCGAGAGCGGCGACTGCTGCGGCTTGCCGCCAGGGCCACCCTTGGGCGGATCCTTGCGCACGACTCTCTTGCGCAGGTCGAGGCCGGACGACATGGGTAAACAAAGAAATGACCCCTTCTTCTTTAGAACACATGCAAGAGTTCATATGACTAGCGGCAACACTGCTCAACACTGCTCAATACTGCTGAACACAAACTAATCCGACCCCAACCCGGCTCAAGCGCGCCGCCGCGTGCGCGAGGACACGGGCGCCTCGCGCCGCGCGGCGCCGCCACGCGTGCGCGCGCTGACGGGTGGGTCCAAAACCCCCGCGTTGGCTGGTGGCGGCGCTGGGCGCTGGGCGGGCGTGTCCGGTACGACGGAGCCCCTCACCAACGCACGCGCGCGCGCGCCCGCAAACTGCAGGGCCGCCTCGTGGGTGGTGCACCTCTGTTGCAAGTGCTCGTCGAGCCGTTGCCACACCGCGCCTGGTCCCGTGCGCTGCAGGTTGGGATCGACTGGGAACGGTCGTCCACGCAGCACGTCCTCGATTGTGCGAATGCGCGTCACCAGCCGCCGCGCAACGACGAGGCAGTCGGTGAGCGGTTCGATCCGTGGGTTGGTCGCGTGCTCGTCGCGCTCGAGTTGCTCCACGACGGTTTCGTCGTTCAGAACTTGGTCGAGCGCGTTGCGCAGGTCGACGCAGGTGTCGAGCACGAGGTTGCGTGCCAGCACAGCTGCCGTTGCGAGGTCGAGGCACTTGACGCCGCCCGCAAACACGCCGTAGTAGTACGGGCCGAATTTGGACGCGGGTGTGCTGAGGTCGCGCATGTCCAGGCCGTCGATGCGGTCGGCAAGGTTTGTGAATGCATTGTCGTTCACGCCACCGTCGTCTCCGACAAGCTCGAGCGCTTCCATGCAGTGCTGCTCTTTTGCACCACATGCGAGGCAGGAACCACCCGTGGACACAGCGTCTTTGTCGTTGTCGCCAAAGAGCGTGCGAATGCGAAGCGCGCGTGAGCGCTTGAGCACCCCGATGAACGCAAACGACCAACGTGGTGACATTGCCTGCTCAAAGAGCACAGCACTCATCGACTGAAGTCGCTCGTGCTGCGCGCTCGCAAACTCGAGATATTCACCACAAATCTGAACATTGCGGATGGCAAACTCATATGCCTCGACGAGCGGCCGAAGTTGGTGCACGCGCGGATCGTCGCGGTCGTCCTCGTCGTCCTCGTCGTCCTCCTCGTTCTGGTCGTTCTGGTCGTCCTCGTTGCGGTCCTTGTCGTCGTCGTTATGGCCCTCGTTATCCTCGGATTCCGAGTCGCTCAGCACAGTGACGTATCGAGGCATTATTCTTTAAGAATTGTGGTGCGGGGTGAGCACCGGTTGTTGCGCTTGCACAATGCTTGGTGTTGGTCTGTTAGGCAGGCACCAAGGCACAAGTCGCAAACTATGCACAAAAGCGAACGCTTCAAAAAAGCGACAAACAAAAAACGCAAGCAGTGGTCTTGCGTGCCGCTGTAGACACACACAAGACTACCGCTTGCACCCCGAGCTGCCACCATTTATACAGGGGTGGCCTTATACAGGGGGTGGCGACTCGCGTGCCCGTCTTTGCCAATTAGCCAGTTGGGGATCTGCCGCATCACCCCCGATCCTTGGTTGGCGGGCGAGGGAAGGCCCGCGCTGATCTTGGCGTCGTCAGCCTCGACCCGCGTGTTGGCTGCGTGGTCGGTATCTTCCGCACTGTTGCGCTCAGAGGCGTCAGATGGTGCCACCGGTGGTGGCGGCGGGACCGGGGACGGGACCGCATCTCGTGCATTCTGAAACGCCGTCCACGCCGTCGTCGTCGCCACCGTTGCCTCTTCGTGGCCCTGCCGCGCCAATTTGTACTTGGCGACGGCTTCTTTTGCGCCACAAATCGCATTCTTCCACGCAGCCCTCGACGCAAAAGTCCCACATTGTCGCTTCGCAGCGTACGCAAGCTTCACGCTTGCCTCCGCCGCCTGCTTCTCAATTGCGTACACTGCATACGAATTCTTCGCATCGAACTCGACAAGCACCGCCCGCCCGTGGTCGTGCTTGAGGGACTTGAGCGTCGCGACCCGGAGGCGCTTCGAGGCGGGCTCCGGATCCGGATCCGACGCCTTCACGTCTGACATTATTCTTTTACGCCCTGCCCAAGACAAGACCACAAGTGCAAAAGTTATTGATTTGGGAACGCAACACACGTTACTCGTCGTCGTTGTCGCCGAATAGTGCCGCGTCAATCATTAGCGCTTCGTCGTCGTCGTCCTCCTCCTCGTCGTCCTCCTCGTCGTCGTCGTCGTCGTCGTCGTCGTCGTTTCCCCCGTGGAATAAGTCATTATCCTCGTCGTCGCCGTCGAGTACATCGTCTGCGCCAATACTGCGATCGTCGTCGTCGTCCTCGTCGTCCTCGTCGTCCTCGTCGTCCTCGTCGTGCCCGTCGAATGCGTTATCACCCAAGAACTCTGGTGCGGTGGGTGTGAATACTACATCGTACGCCTCCTTAAGATCCTTCTGTATCTTTCTATTAAATGGATCGGCGCCGAGGGACTTGTTTGCTGCGTCTACAAGAGCTTGACAGTCCTCAATTTGGACCTTGAGGGGAACGGTGGGGTGCAAGGGGTCCTTGATGTTGTACAGCAGCTCACTAATCTTCTTTTCGATGATTCGAATCGTGATGCCAGTGATTGCATCCGCGTTGTTTTGCGCTACAAGTTGTTGAAAGAGCAGCGCTTGTTCCGTGAGGAGTTCAATGCGTTCCGTTTCTCGCTTTTCGAGGTCTTTTAGGTGGGCCTTTGCTTTGCGCAGTTTCCGCGCTCGTTTACAGAGCTCAAAAAACCAAAGCCTTGGGTTGTAACCCTTCTCGATTTCTGTTGGTGTCAGCATCTGAACATTTTCGTTCAATGGAAAAAACACGCGTTTGGCGAGCTCGACCCACAAGGGTGCGAAGTCTCTCGCATCTGTCGCGGTTTGCGCCCATTTATCGGCTGCGTCACAGGCGGCCGAAAAATCTCCATCGTTCGTCATGACGAGCACGTGAGCGAGCATCTCGGGAAGCGACATTGCCTCCTCCTGCGCCAAACTTGCGCTGTTCGATGCGGCCTGCATGCCAGTGGGCCGTGCAAGCGCCAGGTTGCCCAGGTTGGGGAGAAACGACATTAAAACAGGAGCGTTACACTTTACACGCGTCCACACACCCTTTATGGCGTACACGCAGTCACACCACCGACAGCAAGGCGGGTGGCAAGGCCAGGCGGCTGGGTAGCACAGGCGTTCCCATGAACCGCACGTCGGTCGGCTCCTTGGGCTCCTTGGGCTCCTTGAGCGCAACGGCGCTGGTGCCAGCTCGCGCCTTTGCGAGCTTGTACTGGGGCAAGAGCTTGGTTCTGTACTCTTCCATATCGGTCGTATACTTTTCCACCTCGGCCATGTACACGGGCGTCACCGTGTAATTGCCCGTCATGGCATCGAGCGGCGCAACGTAGCTGAGCATGTCCTTCGTCCACCGCCACGCGCTGCTATCGTCGTCAAAGTGCGTGTAGTCTTCGTTCACCGTGGCGGCCGCAAGCCGGTCGCGCTTGTCCTCGTGCAGCTTGTACTTTGCGGCCGTGACCGAGCGCCGCGCGATGAACTGGATCAGCTCGACCGGCTTGGTCTGGCCCATGCGGTGCACGCGGCCGAACGCCTGGTCCACGTCCGTGGCGTTCCAGGGCAGCGAGCCGACCGAGAGCATCACCTCGCATCCCGGGCACAGCGTGATACCGATGCCGCCCGCCTTTGATAGGAGGATGATACCCTTGTCGCAATTGAGAAAGTCCTTGACCATGTCGGCACGCTCCGTCTCGGTCAGTGTCCCGTCGAAGAGGAAGACTTCGCCGACGCCCTTGGCCTCGAGGTGTCGGCGCAGGATCTTGAGTTGCGTGACGGACTCGGCAAAGACCGCAATGCGCACGTGGCCGCTGGCCTGCCGATCCTTGAGGACGCGCTCGATGAGCAGCATGGCTTGGCTGGGACGTTTCGCCGCTTCGTTGTAGTGTAATGGGTTCTTCTTGAAGGTGGCGGCACCGTGCGTGCCGAGCACTGCCGAGAACTCATAATTGCCGAGCTCCACTATCGCGGAGAATGCGTTCTTCTGCACCGGGTTCCACCTGGTGTCCTCTGGAGCTTCCGGGAGCGCGCCCTGCTCCTCCGAGGGCGCGTCACTCGACGACTCGGCCAAGTTGAGTGGCGTTCCCTCCTCCGGCTTGTCCTCATCGACGACCGTGCGCTTCGCTGCTAAGAGCGTGGCGTTGTGCCCGGCGATGACGCCCAGGCTTAATGTGCCCGTCGCGTTGTCGAGGCCGACAAATGGATCGTAGTACAGCACCACCTCGTGCTTCGTCGGCAGCGGGGGATAGAGGTGCTCCTTCCCGACGCGATCCACAAAGTTCGTGTGAAAGATGTTGACTCTTTCAGTGTCAAGCGTTTCCGTCTTGGTGGCTATGAGAAAGTAATCTTGGCCGTGCATCTGCGTCTGGCCACCAGCCCTTGTCCCAATCGCATGCATGCGCACGTCGAGGAGCGTGGCCAGGTATGCGAGCTCTACGGGGCTCCGCTTCACGGGCGTGCTCGTAAGGCCTAGCTTGTACACCGAGTTCTTTGTGAAGAGGGCGATTGCACACGCCTTCCAGGTACTAGGCTTGGTGTTCAGGTGCACTTCATCGACGATGGTCAGTGCGTACGGGGACTGCTCGGAACTGCCTGGAATAGGCAGAGGCAGCCCGCGCAGGAGCGGGTGTATGGTGGCCGTCGTATGCGCAGGCACCATTCGCTTGTCCAATTCCTCCGCGTCCTTCAGCTTTCCGCCGGGGGGCCTCTTGAAGGAAACCCTAACAGCACCCTTGAGCACATCCGGCGTGGTGATGACGACCAGCGCGTTGTTGAATATTTCCCGATTCCTCGCATTGTCCGTAAACTGGCGGTTGGCAACCACGACCACCTTGCTGCCAAGCGTCGTCCACTCCTGCACCTTTTCGTGCCAGAAGTTGAGCACACTCTTGGGCACAATGATCATGGTCCTCGTGGCGTTCACGTCCTTACCAGCCTGTTTGGCCAGTTGCACGAGCCGGTGCACGCCCGCCATGACCAGGATGCCCGTGATCGTCTTGCCTGTACCCACCTCGTGGATGGCAAGCAGGCTGGCCTTGCGCTTGTCGAGCGGTTTTGGGTCGCCCATTTTCTCGTCCGTTGCCGGACGGTTGCGCACACACGTTAGGTCCTGCTGCAGGAGCTTGTTCGCCGCAACCACTTGGTGCGGCAAGGGGGAGTTCACCTTACCCGCACCGTTGCGCAGCTGCAGGATGCCACACTTGGGGTCCTCCGCCGCGTTGTGGTCCCGCTTGAAGTCGTCCACCTGCGCAAGTACAGCCTTCCACTCGTCCTTGCTCATATCGGCCTTGGTCTTCTGCCGTGCCTCCATGCTGGCCTGCACGCGCGAAAAGGGGAGGGGTGCAATCCTTGGCGGAAAATGGGGAGCAATTCAAAAATCTGCAGTTTCGGTGAGTGCCAGGGCTTTGCGGGTATGCGCAAGCAAGTGCGCACCTTTGCCCTTGCGCCCCTGCGCCCTTGCACGCACTCTCCCTTTCTCTAGCCCCTTTAGCCACGCCCGTACTTAGGGCGGCGTGCGCGCGCGTTATATACTACGGAAACCCTTGGTTAGTGAAGCGCACGCGCGTCGCTGCCTGCATTTCCTTCCTTACGATGTTGCTACCCAACCTCGCGTGGCTCGACCTCCGTTGCCGGCTGGAGGGGATCATGATTGGGGGCGACGCCGACTTGCGCAAGGGTAAGCGCCCGCTGACCGAGGAACAGAAAGCGGCAAACAAGGCCGCCAAGCAAGAGCGTGCCGACGCGTCTAAGGCTAAGGCGCTGGCGGCCCGAACGGTGCCCGTCATCGAGGCAGAGCTGAAGAAGGCAAAAACGGATCGGGACTGGGAATTCCGGGACGAGAAGCGTCGCGAAGAGCTAGATCAGAAGGTACAGGACTTGCAACAGGAGCTGGAGGAGAAGCAGAAGCAAACCAAGAAGCAAACAAAAACCTTTACGGCAGAGGAGATACGCAAAGCGCTTGACCCGCTCATGCCGAAGCTGGAAGATGAGAATGTCAAGACGACAGTAGATGCGTTGCAAGCGCTTCTGAAAACGTATGCCGAACGTATCAATGAACTACAGCGGCAAGCAGCTGCTGCAAGACTGAGCCCAACCGAGCATGGTGAGTTGGTCGCGTTGCGGGAGGCCAACTCCAGCATCCAAGTGGGGGTTGCAGCGGCCAAGAAGGCCGCGCCGATACGAACGGAGAAGCGGGAGCGCAAGGAGCGCCACCAGAGGGCGATCAACGCCGTCGATAACCCGAAGCAGTACCTAAACCCCGAGGATCGTGAGTGGTGGAAGACCGAGGGGGAACGTGTGTGGAAGAAGCTGCGAGAGCGGGCCAAGGCCGAGGAGCTTCGGAAGAGCGCGGGGTTGGACCCGTCCGACGCCAAGCCGTCAATGCAGGAGGGGGTCATAGACCTGTCCAAGATTACTGGGACGTCCAACGAGGAGAAGGTCGCGGAGCTCACACAACAACTGCAGGCTCTCGGTACCCAAGCCATCAAAGCCATGACGGACGAGATTGCAAGTGAAAATGACGCGTTGAACGCAGGCGGCAACGCCTTTGATGGCGCAGACGAAGACGAAGACGGAGTGTAAAAAATGTATTTCTTTCAAACAAACACACGAAACCCACATGAAAGCCTCACGCCACTCACGCTGGATCCCACCCTCCATTACCGCGGTGCCCGTAAAACGGCGGTGTGCCCATGAACTGACAGGGCTTTGCAATGCCAAGGAAGGCGGCCGTTGCGCGCCCGCCCCACTTGATCGCGGTCGCCGTCGTCTCGGGCGTGGTCACCTGCTCGCGCGACGGAGGCCACGCCTCCCACCAGTCGGTGTGCATCGCCTGCACCGCCACAAGCGCGTCCGCCTTGCGCTCGGCAGCGACGGCGAGCCCCGTTGACGAGCACGACACCCACCAGTCGATGTCGGCGTCGGCGGCTGCGGCCGCACCGGTCTCCGGACCAAAGCGCTTGCGCGTATTACGTACCCACCCCTCGCACTCGGCGGCCACGTCAGCAAGCAGGCACATTGCCGGCCACGCGCGCACAACCGCCGACTCGAGGCAGGGCATACTCAGCGCGTGCGTGACCGGGTCGTAGACGACGATCGCTACCTCCTCCTCCTCGGGCGCGTCGCTCGACACGAGCCCGTCGAATGACGCCGCAATGGTCAGCATGCAGTTGACGACGTTGTGCGCCGCACGCCGGCGCGGTGGGGTGCGAGCGTTCAGTTCGCACCCCTTGGAGACGACGGCAAGGTCGTCTGTCGACAGGAAATGTAAGCAGTCGTGAAAGGCCATGCGGACCGCGTGGCACACGGCGCGCGATATCGCCTTCTCGAAGACTTGCACGTGCCGCTGCGCAACGAGCTGCTCCTTGACGGCGCGGTGGTACCGCTCGACGTGCGCGGGCGGCTTGGATCGCGGCGCGTCGTTGCCCACCGCAAGGTCGGGACGTAGCTCGAGTGGAAGCGGGCACGCCGCCGCGCTCGACGAACGCAGCCGAAAATCGAGCGCCACGAGCGCAAGAAGGCGCTGCGCAAGGACCTCGAGCTCGACAACGGCCGCGCGCGCGGTGCTGCGCTGGCCGCACTCACCACTGCTGCCGTTTCCAAAGAGCCGCTTGAACTCCTCGGGGCTGCGCACGTAGACCGTTGCCGGCCTGCCGGCCGCACCGCCGGCGCCCACGGCAACAAGCTTGCGCACCGCCTCACTCTCACCGCTCCAGAGACTGTCCTCGGACGCGAGCGCGAGTCCCACGGTCGTGAGCGATGCCTTCACCGCGGCGATCGCCTTCTTCTGCAGTAGCTCAGTTGTGCAAGCCGCCGCCAGCGCCGTCGAGTCGATGCCCGCGCTCCGCATGGCGCTGATCCGCGCCATGAGTTGCATCTGCAGCTGCGTGTACTGCTCTTCCACAGCACGCTGCCACGCGCAACTCGTGCGCACGAGCTGGTCGAGCCGCGCAATGCGCTGGCTCAGGACGCCACGCTGCGCGCTCGCCTCCACCAACACGTCGTGTGTCGTCCGCAACGCCTTGAGACCCGAGGCGTTCATTGCGGTGCTCACGACGTCGGCGACGCCCTCGCACCGGCGCCGCTTGCGCGCTTGCGGCCGCTTGAGCCACTTGCGCTTCGCCTGCTCGAGGTCGTGCCGCGTCACGCGCGGCATCGGTGCGTCGGGCTTCCGTAGCTTGTAAAATATGGCCACCTTGAGCGCGACGATCGTCGCGATCTGCTTCTGCGCCATCGCCATTGCCGCACCACTTGGGTCGCGCGCGTTGGGACCAACGAGTGCAAAGTCGCCGATGCGCAGGTCGGCGTTGCGCTCAACCGACAGGTGCAGGATGCGCAGCCACCAGTAGTCAAACCCAAAGGACGACACCGCCTTGACCCAGTTGTCGGGCGTGTGCGTCAGCAGAAAGAGCCCACCCACCTGCTCCGGTGTGAGCGCGCCAAAGTCCTCGAGCGCGAGAAGCTCCTTGTGCGCCACCAGCCCTGCCTCCCACACCTCGCGCGCCTCCTCCGCCACCACGACCTCGCTACGCTTGCCCACGAGTGCAAACGGCTCGTACGCCGCCTTGGTGTCCCAACCGTCTGTTGCCGCGCAGAAGAGCGCATGCGCGCCGCGCGCGGCCACGCGCGCCAGCCGCTTCCACTCATCCAGTGCCGGGTGGTCGAGCAGCGCCACGCACTGCGCCTGCACCACAACCTTTACAGCCGACGACTTCTCCGGCAGGTTGGGGTCAAGGGCCTTCCACAGCTCGTTCTGCGGGAAGCGGTTAGCCGTGCGCGCCGCGTTTGTGATTGCCTCCCACACCCGCTCCGACGAGCCGAGCGCGGCGTGGTCCAGTCTATTCTTTGCTCCCGGACCGCAATTGACAAACGTGATTGATATTGACATCGGGCAGGGGGGGGCAACACGCAACGTACACAGATTTGCTGCTACCGACACACGCGCCACCAGTCGCAAGCCCTAATCCGAATCGTGTCCGTCGCTGGCCTCGTCTTCGGAGGCGGACGGCACAACGTCGTCGTCGCCACCCTCCTTGCCATCGGTGCCGTCGGTATCGTCGTTGTCGTCGTCGTCGTCGTTGTCGTCGTCCTCGCCGTTCTTTCCGTCCGTCTTGGTGTCGTTTGCCTTGTCGTCGTCGGAGGCGGAGGCGGCGGCGGCGGGCTTTCCCCCGTCGGTCTCCTCGCCGTCGGACTGCTCCGCAACCACCACCGGCGTCTTCTTCTTCTTCTTGACCGTCGTGTCGGCCGCCGAACCGGTCGCCCCCGCCGCCACCGCGTTCTCCTCGACGCGCTTCTTCTTGTCGGCCTCAAACGGATCTTCGTACTTGCGCTTCTTCACCGCAGGGTCCATCTCGTCCCAAGGCTTCTTGACGTACGCAAACAGAGAGGGGAAAGACTCCTTGTTGCCAGCGGCCACTGCCTTCCTCTTCTCCTCGTTGTACTGCGGGGTGATGTCGCTGATGAAGCGGGCGCGCGGCACCGGGACAAGCTTCCGCTTCGGTTTGTCGTTCTTGTTTGTTGCCTTGCCCCCCTTCTTCTTGTCGATGGGCGACTTGGTGACCTTCGAACCGCCTGTGGACTTGGACTCCGCCGCCACCACCACCGCGTCCGCCTTCTGCTTCTTGCGCATGTCGGCCACCTTCTTCTGGTGGGCGGTTTCGATGTCCTTCTCCGTCTTGTCGAGCTCCTCGTACTTGGTCTCCTGATCCTCCAGAAAGCCTTTCAACAGCTTGGTTGCGCGATCGCGCGTCTTGCCCATGAGCTTCTTACGGTCCTCCTCGGTCATAAAATCCTTCACGTCGGTCTTGAGGGCGTTGTACCTCGCGTGGTGGCTCAGCTCGTCCTTGATCTGCTCCTTGAGCGTCTTGTTGCCCTCCTCCAGCCGCGTGACCTTGTGCTTGAGGTACTGAATCGTGACATCCTTGACCTCGAGATGCGCGTTCTTGATCTCGAACGACTTTTCCAACGTGGAAAGTCCGTCAATCATTTGCTGAATGGAATCCGACATTTTGCTTGGGAGCAAAAAAAAAGTTGTGGTTTCGGTTGAACTTAAGCAAGGCGCGGTGCGACTGCCGTTGTGGATGCTGCTCTGCTTGGACACAACAGTCGCAAAGTCGATGGTTGCTTAACCAAAACTACCGAGTCATTTTTTTGCTCGACCCAGCAACCAAATCATTTTTTTGCTCTGTTAAAAAAATACTAACCGCGACCTTCCTCCCGATACACGCGCTGGTAGCACCCGCACTTGGTCTTCAGGTGGCTGAGCACCGTCGAGTTGGACACTTCGCCCTCGGGCAAGCCAAGGCGCCGCAGCGCGTGCTCGCAGATGGCGTAGGCGTTGTTGCCGCCTGCGGAGCACGCATTCGTGTCCGTGTCGCAGCGTCCCATCAAGTACTTGACGAGGGGCAGATTGTGCTTCTCAGCCGCAAGCAAGAGCGGTGTGTACTTCAAAAATCCACGGCTCGTAAAATGGAAACATTTGTCGTTGCGGACGGGCGTGCACTTGAAGATGCGCTTCATGACGGCGACGATCTCCTCTTCGCACATCGGTCGTTTTAGGTCGTGGCCCCAGATGATGTCCCACACGCGCGCCTCGATCGCCTTGTAGAGTGCGATGCGCGCGTGCGACGTGTAGTCCGACCCTTTGACCCGTAAGCCGTCGTCCTTGGCGTCCACGTACTCGCACGCCTTCTTGATCTCCTTGGCCTGCCGCAACACCGCCTGCCCGCCGACCCACACGGCGCCGAAGACGCTGGTCTCGCCCGGGGGGATTGCGCCATACGCGTCGATGAGCACTTGGATCGGGGTGGAGTCGATGTCCTTGAGCGCGAGCGCCCACTCCAAGCGCCAGATCAGGCTCGCGCGGTAGGCGAAGTAGTCCCACTTGGCAAACGTGCAGGCACGTGTCGTGCGGCGCGGCACGTGCATCACGAGCGGAATGCTCGGCCCGACTTGGAGCACCTTGAGCGCGAGCGCGGCGCCCTCGGGCAGGCGCAGATGCGCGAACGTCTTGCAGGTCTGCCGCAGGTTGATCCCGTGCAGCCCCAGTGCCTCAAGGATGCACGCCAGGATGTCGGAGTCTAAGGAAATCAGATTGACTGGAAACTTGTGCTTTCGGTGACACTTTACCATTTGGAGGAATTGCTTGGTAAGTTTGCAAGTTTGGTCAGTAGTTGCAAGCCTGGTTCTTACCAAAGAGTTGCACAAGCCCCTTTAATTGCGCCGCCACACCACGGTTGCTCCTGCACAGCACCTTGCGTCTGGTGCAACCGAAACCACATAAACGGTTGCACAGTCATGACGCCTAGGTACTTTTATACCAAGAAGTGCATCGAGTCGAACTTTTACCCGCGGCCTTTCAAGCACAACGGCGCCACACTGCCCACCGCGGAGCATCACTTCATGCGCCAGAAGGCCCTCCTCATGGGCGACAAGGCTACCGCGCGTGCAATCGAGCAGGCCAAGACGCCGCGCGCGGCCAAGCTCCTCGGCAGGAAGGTCAAGCCGTGGAACCAGGCGCGTTGGGACGACAACTGCGACCAGATCATGGAGGATATCCTCGTGTCCAAGTTTACGTCGTCGCAGCACATGACGGACTACCTCCTCGGCATCCTCGGCCCCTTTTACGAGGCGTCGCCCAGGGATAAGATCTGGGGCATCGGGATTAGCGTCGAGGACGCCGAGAACGGCGTGGCGCACAAGCCGGGAAGCCAGAACAAGCTCGGCAAGGCCTTGGATCGCGCCAGGGTGCGCATCGAGGCGAGCGCAAACGCCACCGCCACTCAGACGGCGTGAGGTCGCGCCAGGGTGCACATCGCGGCGATCGTAAACGCGTCGAATTGCTCGCCATCCAAAACTCTAATTAATTAAGAATTCTGAAAGAAAGAGGGGATCACATTTTATG
>Ga0209709_10002971_pt1 | contig 14362 bp, 18 predicted proteins | sample ArcticOcean_MG_C_2_FD_187435 | JGI IMG/M metagenome (GOLD analysis project Ga0209709, IMG submission 187435) | Marine microbial communities from western Arctic Ocean - ArcticOcean_MG_CB4_136 (SPAdes) (version 2) | ecosystem: Environmental > Aquatic > Marine > Oceanic | place: Arctic Ocean... | reverse complement strand
TTGTCCGCAGAAATAGTAGCAAGCGATACTTGCAAAAGATTCATTCCTATCAATATACAGAGAATATTCATAAATAGTGAATAGGAAAATAGGTCCTTAAATATACCGAATCACGACTCCAATATTTAAATTTTATTATATTATTTAAATTTTATTATATTCTAAATGAAGTAATTAGAACAATTTCAGCAACTTCAACTGGAGCAAGTTGTGGAACTGCTGGTACTATCCGTTTACGTTTGCGTTGTTCTTTGAAACAATTAGGACACTCAATGCTTTTACAATGCATTGAGTGACGACAATTTGAACATTTTTTCCCGTGAATGTGCGGTTTCGGTAAGACCATGATTTTTGCCATAATAAAAATGTTCTCTATTTCACTCCACCTATTTTGGAAATCAAAATCTTTCAACGAATGTCCGTTATATATTTTTTTTATTTCAGTGGTTAATTGTAAAGGTGAAATTTTATTTTGTGACGACATTCTTGACTGATGTTGTTTTTTGTTTACATTGTTGTCTCAAAATCATATACGTGTAACATATACCAAAAGCTCAAAAATAAATTTCCAAAAAATCTGAAACTATTTTCCACAAAATAAAAAAGGTCAGATCTGCGGACATGTTACACTTATCCGCTGCAAAACGTGCAATAAATTAGGTGTTTTGCAGCGGATAAGTGTAACATGTCCGCAGATCTGACCTTTTTTATTTTGTGGAAAATAGTTTCAGATTTTTTGGCGGTCGCGGAAAAAATTATCTATCCAACCTTCATTCTTAGAAATAATATATGTAAGACATTTATTTTATTTTCCCAAGGCAGGCAAAAGTACAACAATAAAAAAAATGTCAAATACTAAAAACTACTGTAGTAAGCTTACGAGCTTTCAAGGTAGCCAACCTGAAATGTATTACGGCGGTGATTGTCGCCAAGGCAAAAAAATAATTCACACTATAGATTCGCCACCAACCGCCTGGGTTGTTGGTCAATGGCTTTTAGCCCGTAAAAGAGGCCAACCACTCTCACCAATCGCAAATAAATACTGTGACCAAGCTATGGCTGGAACTACTAACAAAGCACTACAGTGGTTAATTTCTGACACATTAAACAACTAACCACTGGTCCAGACCGTTTAAGTGGCTAAATATTCCTCTATATATTTCCGAGTCTTTTTGAGGGAAACCGCGGCTTCTTTCAACGTTCGAACCGAGCTGTATGTTGCTGTAATAGCACCAGCAACTCTTTCTATATTCTCAAAAAAATGGTCATCGCACTCACCAGTCAAAACAGTAGAAATCTCTTTTAACCGATAATTAATCGCAAGGATTTTGTTATGATTCTCGACCACAGAGGATGGAAATTGAAACCCAAGTCTTTTTAAATTTGTTTGAATCTTTTTAATATCAAATTCTAATTGTTTTATCATATAAGCAAAAAGTACGAGACAATATATAGTAAAAATAGGATTTCATTTTTTTTCCCTGCAAAGCTCTATTTGAACAAAACTTAATTCTTTAAAGATGTCTTTTCTCAAGGACGTTTCTGCAAAAAGCCTATACATAGCTAATGAAAAACTATTACAAACTATTTTTAACCATCCACCAGAATTACCAATTGGACCATCATCTCACTTCAATCGGATATTACTTATCCATAAAATAATCAAAGATGACCTTGTTGGTACTTTTACGGACTCAGAAACCACACAAACTGAGAATGCCTCCATTTTAATGGTCTCCAACTCTTTAATTGATTTAGAAAAGATCATTTTCGGTGAAAATCCAAAATCCTTTCCCCCGTCTATAGTGGGTTGCATAGCTCACACAGAGCAGATACTTTCTGCATTACAATCAAGTCAAAATACTTGTGTATTATTATAAAAATAAAATGAATATATATCTTAACTAAATGAATCCCTTTGATAATGAAAAATAAATTGTAAAACCGTGTTTAAAGCGGCTTTTTTTTCTGGATTATTTTCAATGTCTACAATTGATTTGCAGTTCGAAAATGGATTTGGTACAACAGTCAACACCGAATCTTCATAGACGGCTATTTGTTCTCTAATATACTCTTTCAATCTGTATCCGTCAATGCCGTCATCTGCTGCTGTATCGGTTTCGGCAGATAGCACATTTGTGACCCAGCCGACGTATTTTCGCTTTTTCCCTGAATATTGTGCTTGCCGAGCAGCATCTCTGTCATTTTTCATTTTCTTTATGGTGCCTCTCGTTTTTCGTACCATTGTCCCTCGTTTTGACTTTTTTTGAGCCACAAAATCATCGGGAATATATGGCAGAATGACTGAAGTGGTTTCAGTCAATCTAACTGTGATCCGATTGTTTGGTGGAATGCTGTGTATATTAATATTGTGGAAACAATGACTGTACAGTCTTTTCGGTAATGGTGCAAATGCGTTATTACTTCCAAGCACTTTATGATTAAATTTGTTATTTTCAATCTCGTGTGTGATGAAAATATGAGCGGGGGTGATTTGTGACCGCAAATCGCGAGATTTGGTAGAGCATGTCAATTTTTTCCCCGGATATACGATTCTTTCTTCTACTCCGTCAGTTCTTTGAATTTTTTTATTGTACCACCGACTAAATGATTGCTGTGATAAGGGTGGAAGTGTAAAATCCATGTACAAATCACCCCGCCCTTTATATAGTAAAAGCAAAAGAATCCATTAATTTTGTCGTAGGTGTTTTATTTTTACTTGCGAAGCAACCTAAACAATACATGTCTCTTCTTTTTTCTTCTTCTGATAAATTTCACGCATCAATTGAATCGGAATGAGAACCCAGCAGATTTCATGGACTATCAGGATCCAAACACACTTATAATAATTCCCGTTCAGATATTTCTGTCGCAAATTTGCACTTATAATGTACAATATACATTTAAAAGAAGACCTCACCGATGATTCATAAAACGCATTGTAATTCAACCACCGAATAGTCCAAGCGACAGCAACCCAAACTGCTGTTTTTAACCGTGGGTTGTTGTATTCCATGTAAACCGCCGAAAAGATAGTAACGTGCAACAGAATAAATCCGACCATGTCAATTGGACTCGGTTCTACGCCCAAACTCGCGACCAGTGCCAATGTAGCGACATGATAAGGCTTCAGTTTGCCAATAGTCGCAGCACAAAATATGGTTTGTACGGCAATAACCTGTTCTTTTAATTGTCCAATAATGAAAAATTGCATAAATATTAAAATCCACCCAAATATTCGAGTTACCATTGTAGAAACAGTATGATATTATATATGATTACTTTGAGATTTTGCAAAACAATTATCCTCTACACACCGTAATTTGCGACATATCTTTCTGTACAAATTTGACAGTATTGAGTAATTTGACATATGCTCGTTTAACAAACATGTTGTTGTTATGTTTTGAAATCTTATCAACTATCGATGCTACATTATGTTCGGTACTACTTGTACCAGAATTCTCTCTAAACCAATTGATGGATTCCTTTGACAATTCTGATGGCAAATGTATCAAATACCAAAACGTTAAAACAATCACTTTTAATCGCTTATGAAAAGTGAATAGTTTTGAAGAGTCTATAACTATCAAAATCCCATTTTGACCAGATAACTCCACTCCGGACAAAACGCAAGTCGATTTATCTGGTACAGAATTGTATTGCAAACACAAACTCGCTTCGACAAAATTCTGGAAAAATGTAACATTGCCGACATGGTCAATAATTAATTTACACAAATCGGCGCGCATTGTATGAAAATCGGTTATCGTATCAATCAAATCTTTATTGGTTAATGTGTTTTCAATAGAGTGAACATATTTCGAATCCAGTTTTGTCGATAGACAAAACTTGAATATTTGTTGAAATGATTGGAAGTCGTCCATTTATTTACACATATTGACATTTATACTAAATCCCGAAAAAAACCGTAAAATGTTACGAATTAAACGGTATTTAACAAATAGTCCCATTATTAATACAAATCTACTATGTACGCCGCTATCGATAAAGTAGAAAAAGTCAGATGTAAATCCGATAAAATGTACAGATGTATTATCGATTGTGACTCATGCGAATTGGATCAAGTTTGCTCAAAGGTATTATCACATTTAGAAAAGGAATTCGTTGGAGAAATGTCACCACGATTACAGCGAACGCTATCAGAAGTAATTAACACGAGCGACAGAATTGCAAAACATGGTTTGTTGTTTTTTGCATTGAATGAAGAAAAGGAAATCCAGGAAATTTTTTTGAGCGACCAATTTCAACATGTGCCCCCGCAAAAATTTCTGTTTTTTGTGAACTCGGAATTACCTAAATTAGTCGAAAAGTTGCTAAATGGTAGTTTTACGTCACTCAGATCGTTCACAGAAGATTGTCGGTGGACGTACGGCACATTGTAAAAAATTAACGTATATGTTTCTTTTTTTTGTATTTTTGTATAACTACCGATACCCGTACTACACTGACACCGAGCAATTTTGCCACACCTCGAATACCTTTAGAGTTTCTAAAATATTTTGCTATTATTTCATTGTCTGTAACCATTATGCTTCATTTCACACCGCGTTATATACTTGACTATATCCGTAAGGAATATTTTGGAAATTTTCAACAAATCACTATAGCAACACAAAAAATGTTGTCGATCGGAGCAGCCAGCAAAAAAAGACTTGCGACAGAGGGGGTAATTGTCAACAGTCCTAACAAAAAGGCAAAACCAAAGAGACCACGAGGAACTAAACTTATAAGTTTCACGTGCGAACTTGACAAAAACAATTGTGTGATGCAGAATGGATTGTGCATTGCCCACAAAACAGCCGAAAGAAATTCGAAAGTCGGGTGCTTGGTCAACGACGAGATTGCCACCCAGTTGAGTTGTGGCAATGACAAAATAAAAGTACAATTCAATTGCGATGTCTGTTTCCATGTATTTTCATCGACTTTGAACAATGTTACCAAAGGTAAATGGTGCGGCATGTGCTCCAAATGTTGGAAGCATTGCGGTGTCGTTACCTGCACCTTTTGTTTTGACCGTTCATTTGCTCCTTACAAAGGATTAACTTTAAACGGCAAGAAGAAAGCCGATTGCATTGTCAATAAAGACGATCTTCGTTTACCATTGGCCAGCAACAAAAAAATTAAATTCGAATGCGACGTCTGTTTGCATGTATTTTCAATTGGGTTGAACAGTGTTACCAGCAACGGTCAATGGTGCGGCATGTGCTCCAAATGTTGGAAGCATTGCGGTGTCGTTACCTGCACCTTTTGTTTTGGCCGTTCCTTTGCATCTTACAAAGAATTGACTTTAAACGATAAGAAAAAAGCCGATTGCACTGTCAATAAAGCGGATCTTCGTTTACCAATAAGCAGTCGCAAAAAAGTCAAATTCAAATGCGACGTCTGTTTGCATCCATTTTCAACGTCGTTGTACAGTGTTACCTCCAACGGTAGTTGGTGCCCCACATGCAAAAATAAAACCGAACTCATGGTTTTGAATTTCTTACAGGAAATGAACATTAGAGTTGTCCGTGAATACATTCCAGGCGGCATGAAACAAATGAAAAAAAACTACGGCAAATTTGGCAAGCTGGATTTTTATCTACCTACTTTTAATCTTATTTTGGAGATTGACGGTCGACAGCACAACACGCAAGTCATCAGATTTGGCGATACAACACTCTTTCACCGCATGATTTTAGATAAATGGAAGGAATATTTGGTTAAAAAAGAAAAACTTAAAGTGATTCGGTTTGATCAGACAGCCATTTGGCAGAACAAGTACGATTGGAAACAAGAAATGAAAAACCTTTTGACTTTTACTTCCGATAAACTCACTAATCAACAAAAAGAAACAAAGAAACGATACAAAAAATACGCCAAGCAACATAACGATAAAAGTAAACGCAGGAGCATTCCAGAAAAGGTGAAAAGATCCCACAAAAAAGCCCACACACCTTTAGGTGCGATGTTTACTATTATGTCTTTTATTACAAAATATAAATAAATCAATTATTATTTTTTTTCTATACTTTAATCTATTTTTGTAGCCAAACTCAGAGGCAATCGCAACTTTGTAAACATTACATCACGACGGTAATCTAAATATTTGAAATAGACAATCAAACCAAACCCTCCTATAGAAATAACAAACCAATGTAGATTTGCAATCACTGTGTCCGAAAAACCCACACACCGATTGTGCCCACACGGGTGAAAATCATTCAGGAGTTGATAAAAGGCCGCGCTCGATGGATTTTCAGAAGCAATCAGAGTAGCTTTCTCACATAAATTAAATGTTCCGAGATCTGCACGAGTAATAGGATCAACGCACACGTCAGATCGCAGATATGTCACCGCTTCGTTGAACGATTTCTGGTGTTTGACGCGATAGATATTGTAATTTCGACATTGTAGAATTGAACACAGCGTTAAGAAAGAGTAAAGCAAATAACGTATAATTTGCATATTGATTACTTTCACAACCAAATTTATATCCAATTACATCGCCTACGGCTAACCCCATTCCGAATCCAACAATTTTCCACAGGCTCTGATTAAGTCATAATGAATAAAAATGAACTATTTAAATTGTCTTTTACCTTTCACAAATGTTAAAATTACTCCTATTTATATTTTTAATTCAAACCTCCGCATGTCCAACGAAAAAACAAGCCATTGATTGTTTTTATAACAAGTGTGATTTAAATAACGACGGAAAAATTAGCCGCAAAGAATTGGAATCTGCGATTGACAATTACCTACCTTGGTGGGAAAGGATCCCTTTCAATATTTTCGGTGGAATTGATCAGATTTTGTCAGATTGTGATGCGAATAAAAATGGTGTTTTGACCGCAAAAGAAGCATACCACATGAAACATACATGCTTAAATTCTTGCTACAAGAAAAAAATGACAATATCCACCTTTAATTGTTAAAACGTTACATTGATAAAATCCCTATATAAAGCATTGTAATGTATTCAACATGAATGAGGAGTTGCCTAATTTGCCATTCGGACCGCTAAATGGAAATCACATGGAAGACGACGAAGATCTGGGTAATTTCATTCCGTGTACATTCGGGGATGAAGAGGAAGATGAATTAGAACACGGTCACCAAAAGTGCGCATTATGTGCATACGGCGATGGGGGCAGTAGCGGACAAGCAAATCAAATAATAGCACGGATGCAGGAAATCGATTCGCAATTAGTCGGAAAAATACAAGACAGTGAAATTTACAAGCTGCAGGCTGAGATTTATAGGACGCAAGTGCAAGAGCCGCTCGAAAGACAGGGGATTAAATGTCCTGAAGTCACAGCAGAATGCTGCAAAGCGCATTTTTCGAAGCATCAGCTGAATATGAAGAGAATGATTGGCACGGAAATCGCACAAGTTAACACGATGCAAAGGCACGTTCGGTCTTCACAAATCTTATCGCGTAACAATGTAACTGGGAGAACTAAAGTTGACAATGGATCATTGAAAGTGTTCGTGACTTTATCGAAGCACAAATTAGACCTGATAAAATATTACAAGAATACTTTATCAAAGGATTCTGGCAAAAGTACTGGGAGTATTAAACCATATAGTTTTAACTAGCATAAACTTTTTTTTTTTTAGACATTGGATCAATTCAGTTTTAATTCAGTTTTAAAACCGAGTTATACTACTGAGTTAAGAAAAAATCAGTATAAATAGTCACCGATTTTAGTATTATAAAATATGACTTCTATGAAAAGAATGCTTGCACAGGGAATGCCCACATCTGGTGATGTTAATCAATCTGCTCCATTTTCTTTTGGAGCCTCTTCGGCGGTCGGTGCTGATTATGGCAGTAAACCAAGCGTGAATGCATTGAGAAATCCTACTCTTCATAATTCAGTACCCGAATCCATGGTAAACTCAACTGCTTCTGTGCCACTTTTCGTCCGACCATTTGTAGAAGGATTTGAAAAAGGCTATTCGGAGGGCGACATTTTATTTGTAGAAAGAAACACTAAATCCAGAGATAGTCGCCACAATACAGTTGCGAATCTTCCAGTTTTGAATCATATGTTGCGCACGAAAATGAAAGATGCTATTGACGCAGTTGGTAATGTTATCAAGGGCCAGCAAGTGCTTGTATATGACAAGCTCGAAACAGTATTGGCCAATTTTAACTATTTTGGTATTTTGAATACCGATATGGATAGTGGGTCTAAATGGCAACGTTTGTTGAATATTAATGTCCGTGGAAGAACCAGAGTTGCTCGCCTTTGGAAACCAGAAAATGGTTACTTAACAAAAGGCACCGTTTTGTATTTGGGAATTTACAAGGTGGTACCAACAGAAAGTAAAAGCTCTATGAATCCGAATGGACAAAGAATTTTCATCGATGATAAACCTTATTTTCAAGTGAAAGCAACACTCGAGTGTTGCCGTGAAGATAAAGAAAAGATGGGAAATGTGTTTCGCAAGGCCAAGCATCTCATCCCTATTGGTATTGTTTCGCAGGTTACGTTGAAAAGGCCCAACACTCAAGCTATTCTTGATGGGCATGTTAATACCGAATCGTGTAAATCTTTAGAACGTATTGAAGTATTAATGCGTATCTAACCCGAGAATGTAGAATCTAATCCGATAATGTAGAATTCGAAATAATATTAAAGGTTTTTATTTAAAATAGTTAAGTCTGATATAACAAAAACACGGTATATAAATCACATTCTTTTTCATTACAATAACTCATGTTCTCTAATAAAAAACGCCGTCGTATCAAACCTTTCGCCAGACCCACTTCTTTTGATTTTAATGCTGTCTACGATCTTCGTCATTATCAAAAAGTGAAATATGGTGCGTCACCTACAACTGGATCCCTTTTCCCTGGATCTACTTCTATCGAAGATTTTCAAATTATGGAAGGCGAAATTTTGATGCAGAAGGACGAAGAATCGAATATTCGCAGATATGGCGATCACCAGATGCATTGCTTTGGTTTTGCAAGTGGGTTGAATGAATTAAGCGGTACGCGTCAGACAGCTAATGCTAAAATTTTGGACGGCTCTGGTGACTACAACAAAAAAGCACAAGCTTTGCTGCAGTTAAAATATGCGGGTGTTTCCGTCACTAATTTCAAACCAGAGACTGACATCTATGAACAAGGTTTTGTTGTAACTGTTGCTGGATTAAACACTATTTTCAATAATGGTGAACACTCCATTTACCCTGGCGATCTTATCTGTGCCGATGTACCACTAAAGGATGACAGGAAATTGAACAGAGCTGGAGCACAAGGAGGAATCCCAGGTACCAAGTATCAATTCACAGTTACACCTTTTGCCGAATTGAGAACGCAAGTTGGGTTGGAACTTGCTTCCAGATTCATCATGGGTACTGCTATGTCATATTCTAAAAAGGGATCTCCGTTAGATGTCGTTTTACATAGATGCAACGTGATTCCTACCCAAATGACAGAAGTAGAAGTAGCAGCAGAAGCAGCAGCAGAAGCAAAAAGAGCAGCAGATGAAGCAGCTGCTGTTGCTGCTGCAGCTCCCGTTGCTGCTGTTGTTGTTGGTACTGTTGTTGGTGGTACTTCTATGTCTTCCAGCTCTTCCAGTAGAAGTAGAAGCAAAAAATCGAAATTTTAGATTCAAAATCTTAAATATATTAAGAATAATAAAAATAAACTGATAAAACATATTATAAATAGCCTCTATATTTTGTTAATAACTATGAACTGTAATTTGTGCAATGAAATTGTTTCAGAACGTAATACAGCCACTTTTGCCTGCGGACATACTTTTCACCTGACTTGTGTTTTGATGCAACCGTTTTCATCACTATGCTCACAGTGTGATCAGAAGGTCACTGATTTACCAGATGTTGGCCTGGACCGCAAAGTTGCAATAGCATCCGATATTTCTTCTAAAATACAAAAACGTCAGTTGACATGTGTAGAACACACTTCACTTTTACAAAGAATTGGCAATGCTATTTCACCTCTTACACCGTCCTTGAAGAATTTTTCCGATAATCTTTACCACAATAAAAGTTTATCTTATATATCGTCCCTTGGATTTTCGCCAAAAGACGCTGTGCAGGAACGAATCAAATGGGATAAGATTTATTCTACATATGAAGTTGCGGATATCTTGAAGTTTGGGTTTCGTTGGCAACACATGGTCGAGATGGGAATTACGCCCGCATCCGTTGGGCTTTTTTCCTGGCAGCAGCAGCAACGGGATTTACAATTGGATGCACGGAAATTACTACAAACAAATATTTCTTTGTCTGAATTGGCCGATTTGAAATATACCACACACCAATTACTCGAAATGGGTTTTGATTGGTCAATAATGACTCAAATGGGTGCCAGTGTTGATAGTTGGGGGATGTTCGGGTTTTCGCTTGAAGATATTAAACAATATTGGGCCCCATCGTTGACAAATTTGGTCACTGCGGGATTTTACGACAAAGATCGGGTGAGAATGGCCAATTGGGATATGGAAGATGTCTTGCAATCCCTTCCAAACATGTCCGACAGGTCAAATGGCCGAGTTCTGAGATTAGCATTCTGAGATTAACATTCTGATATATAAAGATGGAATTTGGGGTAGCCGAGGGCCCCCAAATATTATTTTTTTTTCTCAAAAATTTCCGAAACAATTTTATTTTTATGTAAAATAGTTTCAGAAATTTAATAACCGTATACTATACAGCAAAGAAATAATGAGAAAGGCAATATAAATATATTCTTCTGTGCCTAACAAATAATCAATTGATACGTTGGAAGTAATTGGTATCCATACCGTATCTTCTACAATTTCTATCTGTGACATTTATAAAAAATAATAATTCGACTTTGTAGTTATATTTGTACAGTAAACTGGATTTTATGTTTATTTTTTTCTTATATTTTTTACTTTCTCTCTCTGTTCCTCAACGAACTCGTAAGGTATTTGTTCATCGGTAAAATTATCCGTGTTGCATCCATTACAAATTGCGATCGTTTCAGAAGAACCATTTTGATGTATACACTCCACAGTTTGCCAGGTATCTTTTCCTTTGAATAATCCACAAATGGAACACGAGACATGTGTGAACAGTGTCCCCCCTTTTCTACATTGTGAGCATGTAAACCCATATTTGTCGTGCTGTTCACTATGAAAGGTTGTAGGATTCGCACAACTGGGACAAAAGAGATAAAGTTGATCATAAAATTGTAGTAAGCATCCCGTAATATTCACTTGCATGCATTCGGTATCCGCGCAGCGCTGATTCTGAACATTTTTTTTGGCCATTTTCCATTCTTTTTTTTGCTGCCGTTTCGACAATTCTGTTCGTTCTGTCACAGTTGAAAATGCTTCGACATCAATTCTATTCCTCTTTTTGGTATCCGATTTCTCGGACCGCCGACCACAATAACACTTTAACGTTTCATCATCAACAATAATCTTCGAATGCCCATTTGCAAATAGGTTATTGACTTTACTATCTTTGTTAACAATAAATCCTTTAAAAGCGTTGCACGAAAGGCACAAATAAACCTGCCCCACATGATCCTGAAGCTCTTCACCAGGAACTAACCCATATCTACGACGTAATGCCACGCACTGAGCCTCATAGTAATGCTTTGGCAAATGAAACACGCGAATTACTGAATGAGTTTGTCGAAATGCAGCAAAAAGAGCACGAACGGCTTCAAAATCATGTCGGGATAAAGTAGTCAATAATTTTCGTAAATCGCTTCTAAATGCGTTTTGGGAGACATGCTTATACATATTACACAAAGAGTCAATTGCAGTCTGTTGCACATTAAAATATTTTAACCATTCAATATGTATGTGTTTTCGCGGTACACGCTGCGTCATTCTGCGTAGGAGCGAGACATATTCGACTGAAAAGACACTGTAAATATCAGTATTCCGTGTTTGTTCGTCCATACGGTTACACATTGTTAAGACCGTTTGGCAGAAAGTTTGGCGTTGAGGTCGATACAAATGAACCAATTGTTGCTTATTCACGATAATCAATGCGTTTTCAACGTGCTCCATCCAATCCTGAATGGAAGAACTCACTTGTACATTATTTTGTACCGTTTCACGAGCTCTGTCCATTGCCGATCGTACCGTTTTTTCAAAGATATTCCATTTATATGTCACACACAATTCATCATACAATGCAGGAATCATAGGCATTGAAAATGTCATGAATTCTTTGATTGTATAAAATAATAAATGTTGGTAATTGGTGAAAAGCCATTCTTGCAGTTGAGTACGGTTTGGTTTTGAATAGATTAACCGCCGTATTATTTCTTTTCTGGCAGACCAAGACAATCGAAACTGACAGTGTTCGTACATGCCTAACAAAGAACAAAGTAAAGCCGTACGCATAAATTCATGAACTGTATCGTCTGTTTGGCAATAATTTGAAATAATTTCACGAAGATTACGAATTTGGCAGCGTTGTGGCAGAGCCTTGCACATTAAATGGACGATTGGTTTCATTTTGGTCTTGTTTTCGTTCCAGAATGAACATTCGAGGTGTTCATTGATGATATCTGGTAACCCAGACTCCTGTATCACCGATGTTGTTTTGGGGGCATATTTGTGAAAGAGCGGCATGATATTTGTTGTTTGCAAGTCTTCGATTGCGCACATTAGTGGTATGTGAGCGTCGTAATAAACGTGGATATTTAGAGCAATTGAATTTGGTAACCCCTTCAATTGTGTTAAAGGGATAATTTCATTGATTATTGAGACAAATGCACGAATTTTTGGGGACGAGGCGTGCATTTGTGGGGCTTGCCATAATTGTTCCGACATTGGGTTTAAAGGTGCCGTTTGTAATCTGTCCCAAAAAGACCCCATAAATAACCACTCGTATCGAGTACCGACAAAATAATGATAAAGCTGTTGTTCGGGTAAACACCGAGTCGTTCCGTCGTCAAATTCGTAGGGTGAAATGCGCCCAAAGTTTGCTAAACTTTGGGCGCATCCACTAAAAAATGGTTTTGTTGACCTGGGTATTTCATGCGCCATTGCTCGTAGTGGCGAACACCGTCTTTGACCTTCAAACGGTAGGCATTTCTCAAATGCAAGACTATTGGATCCAATAGACCTTGGAAAATACGTTCGGAACTGACGATGCAGTCTTCCAAACAATACTCGCCCGTTTCACCGACAATATTGCGGTAATCCTGGAGAATGACATTGTTTTTGACACCCATGCCGTCGGCTCGGATGTTGATAAACGCACGGGCGATTTCAGAACGCTTGCACAAGAGACAGAGGCGCTCCTCCGATGGTAGTTTGTTTGTTCGGAGATATTCTTCTTCCTCGGTTGGTAACAAAAACTCGCGGACGACGAATGCATTTTCGGTGACATAAGGTAGATGGAGACCTTGGCATTGGTCTCCGAGAATACAAGCACGCTGTTTGCCAGTTGGCTCGCACAAGTACTTCTCTTCGTAAGCTCGGGTTACGACCTGAATACTGGTTCGGACATGTTCCTTGTGTTTGATGTCCTCGGGCGAAAGAGTATCACAAGCAGGTTGTTGTAATAATGCACGGACAAATGGAAAATCGTAGGGGCGAAGATGGCTGAGGTCGGTTCTGTGCCAGTAATCCACGTTACGTTGGTTAAAAAAATTTGTTTCCGCGCACATTAATGAATTTGATCGTGAATTTGATGTGATTGATGTGGATTCACAGATGTCGGGGACGATTTCCATGGGGATTTCCAAACCTTCGAAAGAGTAATTTGGGGTTTCTTCTTTTTTTTGTCTTTTAGCTGGCAAATTGGAAGGCATATGAAATTCGTTCCAATGTTTTTTCCCAGAACTTGATGATGATGATGATGATGATGATGATGACATTGTTTATTTTGTATTGTTTATTTTGTATGGTATATCGTTAAATATGAGAATATGTGTAACATTTATGGATTTTCGAGGCAGAGGGTATTTTTCATTCCAACCTAGCCTGCGAGAAAAAAAAAAATATGAACTACTCCAGACTGAATCAGGCCAAGTGATGGATTGCAAAGAACAAAAGAATTAGCCATTGAATATTCAAATCAAGCTGTGGAAGCAATTTTGACCTTAGAACAAAGTGACAGCCGCGATGCATTAGTAAGATTAGCACGGCAAATAACAACACGGGAAATGTAAAGAGTTTGAAAACACATATATATCTTAATTATTTTATTTGGTTGTTTAATAAACATGGTTTAAAAGGTCGTAATTTTTGAGTTTTTTTTTTTTAATTTTTTTTCGGATATTCAAATTTTTTCATTTTTGAATGATGCCATGTATGAATCAACACGAGCTGACAATTGAGGTCCTTGAATACGATAATGACGAAGTCGACGATGAAAA
>Ga0209709_10002969_pt1 | contig 14368 bp, 20 predicted proteins | sample ArcticOcean_MG_C_2_FD_187435 | JGI IMG/M metagenome (GOLD analysis project Ga0209709, IMG submission 187435) | Marine microbial communities from western Arctic Ocean - ArcticOcean_MG_CB4_136 (SPAdes) (version 2) | ecosystem: Environmental > Aquatic > Marine > Oceanic | place: Arctic Ocean... | reverse complement strand
TATAGAATTAGTAGATAAACTTGGAGATGATTTAACTCCAGTAAATGCAGCTCGTGTATCATTCGGTGGTCGTTCAAAAGAATTTACGGATAAAGACAAACGATTATCTAAATTCCTAATTAAACATAAACACTTCTCACCATTCAGACATCAACATGCCATGATGATTATCAAGGCACCTGAATTTGTAATGCGTCAATGGTATAAGCATGTAGTGGGTATAGAAACCACATCTTCATCTTCAACTAAAGACCACGCGTGGAATGAGATTAGTGGTCGTTATGTGGAAGTGGAAGAATATTATGTCCCCGAAGTATTCAGAGCACAATCAGATGACAATAAACAAGCATCTGAAGGTGAGGTTGAATTACAAGAAGAATGTTTGAGGACTTGGAATGATTCAATAGAACATGCCAAAATATTCTATGATGGTTTGTTACGAAGGGGAGTTGCAAAAGAACAAGCTCGTATCGTATTACCATTATCACAATACACTAAAGTATGGTGGACTGCATCATTTCAAAGTGTGATGAACTTTATAGAATTGAGAGATGAACCAACAGCTCAAGTAGAGATACAAGAATACGCAAGAGCATTAAAGAAAATAATGTTAGAAGTGTTTCCAGAAACAACTAAATTGTGGAGTGAGGAATATTGGAAATAAAAACATTAAAAAATTATAAAGAATTAAGTTCAACTGTAGCAGATATTGTTGAATACACACTAACATTACCAGAACCTAAATTAATATTACCTACAGGTTCAACACCACTTGGGTTATATAAAGAACTTGTAAATAGACAATTAGATTGGAGTACCACAACTACATATAATTTAGATGAATATGTTGATAATACAATTCAGAACCAAAGTTATAGATATTTTATGATGGAAAATTTATTTAAACACATTAATATGGATGATGATAATATATATTTTTCAGGTGATACTGCAGTATGGCCAGATTTGAGTTATGGAACTGAAGTTGATTTATGTTTATTGGGTATAGGTGGTAATGGACATATAGCTTTTAATGAACCTGGTTCTTCATTTGAATCAGAAACAAGAATGGTAGATTTAACAGAAGAAACCATAAAAGACAATTCAAGATTTTTTCCATCAATTAATGATGTACCAACACAAGCAGTTACTATGGGATTGAAACCAATTATGAGTTCTAAAAAAATAATATTAATGGCAAATGGAAAACACAAAAAAGATATTTTAGAACAAGCGATGTATGGTGATATTACTGAAAATATTCCTGCATCGGTATTACAAACACATACCAACATGGAGACATTTTATTGTGATTGATAAGATAATGATTGTAGCACACCCTGATGACGAAGCACTATTTGGTGGAGCTGAATTACTATCGTATCCAAAAGAATATAAAGTTGTAGTAGTAGATGAATGTCATAATGAAGTTAGAAAAAGAGAACTTATAGCCTCTATGAAATTTATAGGGATAAAAGAATTTGAACATTGGACAGGTTATAAAGGTGGAGAAGATTATCATAGAGAAAAACTTATCTATGAATTATTAAGAGTATTGAGAGAAAGAAAATATACAAAAATAGTAACACATAATAAACAAGGTGAATATGGTCATCCAAGACATAGAGCATTACACGATATATTAAATCATTTAAGGCCAGAGTTGTTATGGTGTTTTGATAAAAATCATGATGTTAGATTACCTAAAGATTTATTATTTAAGAAAAGAGATTTATTAAAAGTGTATGGAAGTCAAACAGATGTATTGAATTGGTTTAGTCCCTGGTACGAAAAAATAACAAAGGTTAATAAATGAATGGTTGGATATTATATAAAAATCCTATAGAAGATTCTTGGGAAACCCAAAAACTTATTGAGGAATTTGAGAAACAAGAAATTACGGTTCGCGTAGTGCACCCAGATGCTGTAGATATTTTTGTAGATAGAGATGATAGGAAAAGTATTTTGGTTGATGGTAAGGCGAGAACACTTCCTGATTTTGTAATACCACGAACAGGTAGTGGAACAACATACTTTATTAAAGCAATTATTCGACATTTAGAGCGGTTGGGAGTGATACTTATTAATGGTAGTGATTCGATAGATAATGTTAAAGATAAGTTATACACACAACAAGTATTAGGACAATCAAGTTTACCAGTACCAAAAACATTATTGGTTAAACATCCAATTAATGTGGAGTTTGTAGAAAAGAATATAGGATATCCAGCAATTATTAAAACATTGAGTGGTTCATTTGGAGCAGGTGTATTTTTGTGTGAGAATAGAAACCAATTACAACAACTATTGAAAATGGCAGAAATAACCAAACCAAGTTACAATATTATCATTCAAGAATTTATTAAAGATTCTCATGGTAAAGATTTAAGAGTGTTGGTTGTGAATGGTAAAGTAGTTGGTTGTATGATGAGACAATCCATTGACGGAGATTTCAGAGCTAATATTACAAGAGGTGGTGAAGGTATTCCATATCAAATTGATGCAGATATAGAATGGTTGGGTGGTGAATCTGCAAGATTACTTGGGTTGGATATAGCAGGAGTGGACTTGCTATTTGATGGGGATTCGTATAGTATATGTGAGGTTAATTCTTCACCAGGATTTGAGGGAATGGATAAATATTGTAAAACAAATATTGCAGAACAAATAGTTACTTATGTTAAACACAAAATAGGTCAATGATAATAATTAACACAATGGAAAAGTTGTCCGATACTTTTAAGAAGATTCGGAAACAACCACTTATATATTTACAAATGTATTCCGATGTGAATAAACATCCAAAAGAGAATCGTGTATCGTGTTATTATATTAGAACTTTACAGAATGAATATATTATACCAGTTCATCATAATGAAAGGTTTTCGGAAGATACAATATATTGGAATACAAATTCAGCAATACTTGTATCTGATTTAAAATCTTATAAACATTGTTCAATGATAAATTCAACAGAAGTATATGATTTGAATTGGTGTCATTATATGAAAACAAATGAACCATATGATTTTGATAAACATTTAACAAATGCACATCATCATAATTATAGATTACATTATGAGAAAGAAAATGTAAATGATGTTATTCCATTAGTAAAACATGCCGAATACTTTAGTAATTTATCAGAAGACTTAATTAGAAATTTTGAAAAAGATTATGACCAAACTATCTTGGAAGTTTTATTAAAAATAGAAGATAAGGGATTATACACTACAGATGAAAAAATGGTATATTCTGAATATAATCCATACACATCAACAGGTCGTCCAAGTAATCGATTTGGTGGAATGAACTTTGCAGCTCTCAATAAAAAAGATGGTAGTAGAAAACAATTTATCAGTAGACATAAAGGTGGTGTATTGGTTGAGTTTGATTTTGATGCATACCATCCAAGATTGATTGGAGATTTAATTGGTTATGAATTCCCGAATGGTTCGGCACATGAACACTTAGCAAAAACATATGGATTGAGTTATGATGAAGGAAAATCATTAACTTTCAAGTATTTATATGGTGGTATAACTACTGAAATGAAAGAAAACCCGTTCTTTGGTATGGTAGACGAGTATATAAAGGACTTGTGGGGGGTATATAAAAGACAGGATTTCATAGAATCAGATATTTATTATCGGAAAATATACAGGAAAAATATGCAATCGATGAATCCGAATAAAGTATTTAATTATAAAGTACAATTGTTAGAAACAGAGAATAACATTAGGATTTTAAATACTCTATTACCAGAAATAGAGAATGGGGAGTATGCTAGTAGATTAGTGTTGTATAATTACGATTCTTTTTTGATTGACTTTGATAAGGAAGATGGGTTAGATTATTTGAAGAAAGTAAAGGGTATATTAGAACAAGATGGTAAATATCCAACTAAAGTATCAATGGGAGATAGCTATCATGACATGCGAGATATAACAGGGAAATTTAATGTATAGTTTAAAAGACATATTAATTGAGTCATTAACAAATTACAAGAAATTTCGCCCCTACACACATGAAGAGATAGAGGGTGAAATAGATGAGTATTTTAAAAATGATTATACGCAATCTAAATTGCCAAAAATGTGGAAAGATAGAGATGATGGTAGGAGCAGTATAAAAACCGCACCTTACGAATTTTTTGATGAAAAAGAATTAAGGGCTATAAGCAATACTGATGTAGGTGAAATATTGGATACACATCCAAGTGATAGATTGGAAAAGGCCATTGAAATGGCTAAAAAATATAAAAAGAATTATAAAAGTATTATAGATGGAATTAAAAAGAAAGTACCATTTCCACCACCTATCGTAATTAAGGATAATAAAGGAACTTTATATTTATTAGGTGGTAATACGAGATTAATGTTAGGTGTGGCATTGGGTTATAATCTTCCAGTAAAAGTATCGCCGTGGAGTAAGGAAATTAAATGATAACAGACATTAAAAAAATATTAAATGAGTTAAGTTATAGAGTTCATGATGGGAGTCCTGATTTTGAAAACGAACAACATTTAATTAAATTATATGATGTGTTGAAAGAATTCAAATGGCCTGTTGATGCTCGTATCGAGTTGATTAAAACACTTACACTTACAGAAGGAACTTGGTGGGATAAATTAGATGGTCCAGGGAAAGCTAAATATATTGCAAAACATGGTGGGCCACCAAAACGCAGAGATGCTAAAGATTTAGGTGATACAAAAGATAAACAATCTACACAAGATAAACCATCTAATAAGAGTAAATCTAAACAATCAGATAAACCTAAAAAGAAAAAGGCATTTCCTAAAACTGCAAAAGATAAAGAATGGACTGGTGATTCAGCAGATGATATAGCAGATAAAGTTTCTTCGGAAGGTGCTCCAAAAGTGATCCCCACGAAAGGTCCAGAAGATGTAAGAGAGAGAGTTCTTGCAGATAGAGAAAAAATATTTAGTGGTGAGAAAACAGGAAAAGGTGGTGGTGATACTACAATACAAGAAGAAATGGCAAATATAGGTAGGGAGATAGCAAATGAACCAGACTATGATGACACAATACCATTACAAGACCAAATAATTGCAAGGGTTAAGAGAGATTATCCTGATACTGATATTGCAAAAGATGATAAAAAATTAAAAAAACTATCAAAAAATTCATCTGCTGGTGCAAGAACAATGAATAAACTTAAAAATAATAAACAATGGGGTTATAATTCTAATCAACCCGATGGACACCCTGTAAATACGACAGATAATATAGTTGTAAGAGATAATTTGATTACAAACCTTAAAAAGGCAGAAGAAGATGGTGATGGAGAAGCAATTAAACATTATAAAAAAGAACTTTATTTTTATCAAAAGAAAGCAACTGATAAATCTGTAACTGGTAAAGAGGGTGATGCTGATACAATGATTATTTATACTGATAATGAGGGTAGAACAAGAGTTGCTTATGTTACCAATAAACAAACTATTAATGACCAAATGTCAAGTTCTACAATAAATGGTACAAAAAAATCAATTGAAAAAAATGCTGATAAATATTTTGATAAAAAAACAAAGGCCAATGGTGTTAAAAAAATAAATGAAATAGTAACTGAACAACATTCAAAGTCATCTCAATTCAATACCTCATATTGTAATGATACTAAAAAAGTTGTTAAGAAAAATAGAAAAGGTCTTAAAAAAGTTTCTAAAGCTTTAGGAATAGCAGTGAATATCGATGATAAAGGTGGTAAAACGGAATACCATACAGGTGGAACAAATGATAAATACACTAAAGAAGCTCAAAAAGCACCAGAAGTTCAAGCAAATCTTTTAGGTGAAGATGGAGCTCCAAATAATGATGTTAAAAGTAAAGAATATAAAACTTGGAAAAAAGGAATAGCTGCAAAATGGAAAGAACATCAAAGTAATGTAAAAAAAGGAAAGTCAAAACCATTTGGAGCAGAAGATACCGTGCAATCAGTTTTAGATACAACTGGAACTGGTGGTTTAAATAGTATTGGTAATGGAAGTTCTGCAGCACCATATTCATTAGTTAAAACTTTGATAAGAACACAAAAAGTTAGAACATTAATGAAGGAATGTGTAGGTGATGACCCGAGTAGGATAAAAGAGTGTGCTGCAAAAGTAGCTAAAGCACCAAGTAAGACAGATAAAACAAAAGTACTCTATGGTGGTGTATTTGGTGCAGACGATGTTGAAGATATATATAATAGTAAAGAATTAGAAAAATTAGAACAAGTAGAAAGACAACGAGGTAAGGATTTATCAGATATGTATGATGAAACAACTTCTCAATTAAAAGACGAAGATGCTAAAATGGGTATTACGGGCGTACCACCTAAAAATGGACCTCATACAAAAGCTTATGTAAAAGGATTTTTAGATAGAACACATTTAAGTGATTATATTAGTGGTGATGTAGATGGTAGAGTAATGGCTGAGTTTGGTTCTGACCCAGTATCACCTACTGATTTTCGTAGAGCATTAGCTAAAATACTTGAATTTGATGGTGATCCAGATGATACAGAAGCATTAGAGGTACACATATTAGAAAATGTAGTTCCAACAAATAGCAAACAATCATTAATATATGTAAATAAAAATAATGAAAAAATAGTTATAGGTGTAGATACTCATAGAACTGGTGGTAGAGATTCAAAAGTTGGTGGTCAATATGGGCCAGCCTTAAAAACTGCATTAGTAGAACAATCAGAAAAATCTCAAAAAGATATAGAGACAGAGAAACAAAAATCAAAAGAGAAGAAATAATGAAAACACAACTACTCTGTACCTTTACTCGCCAAACCGACTTAGAAGATGTTATTAATATTATCATTGAGTGTAATGATATTTTATATGATAAGATTTATGTGTTTTCAAATCAAAATGATTCATCTCAATTAATCTGTACTTATAATGTAGAGTATGATGATGGGTTTCAAGAAGGTATTATAGATACAATCTCACTACATAGAAAGAAACAAACCAATACATTATATACAATTAATGCATTAAATGAAGTGATTCGTTCTAAGAATAATGGGATATTGGATAAGAAGTTTATGGTTGATTGGACTGAATTTCAGAACTCATTAATTTTAACTAATGATACAGGATTGAATATAATTCCAACAAAGATTTTTCAAATTATAAATGTGAAGGAGCATGGGAAATGAAAAAATTATTAACTATATTATTATTAGTGGGTGTTCTATACGGACAATCAGATACTTTAACATTTGAAGTTAATGGATTGGTATGTAGTTTTTGTGCATATGGATTAACCAAAGGTATTGGTGGATTACCATTTACAGACGAGAAGAGTATTTTTGTAGATATAGAAAATCAAATCGTTAAAGTTGCACTCAATAAAAATTACACGGCAGTTCCACATTTGAAACAAGCTGTTGAAGTGATAAAAGAAAGTGGATATGAAGTGTATAAAGTTTTTTTAAATGGAGTTAAATTAAGTGGGTAAATCATTCATAAAGTATTTACCTTTATTATTCTTGATGTCATGTGTTCCTAATACTATGCATAGTCATATTTTAGATAACAAAGAAATAACTCATATTTATTTGTCAGATGATATAAGGAGTGGCAGTAGACATTGGTGTTTAAAGCATACTCAAATGGAGAAAATAGAAATTAAAAAACCAAGTGTGTTGGGGAAATACTAATGAAGTTTAATAAAGATATATTACCTAAGTGGTGGTCTATAGTAGTTTGGATAACTATACTACTTTTCACACAAGGGTGTTATACACAACTCTCTATGTTTCAACCAGAACCAGAAATGGATGAAGATGGAGAACAATTCTATTCTTATTCATCAGCTGGGCCACTAAAATCAGTTGGGATATATGCTCAAGATGGAGCAGGACAATCATTAGGTATGGCTTATAGTATGATGTATAATAGGTTTAGTGGTTTTTCAGGATATGGTAACAGATACAACTATTATAATGGTGGATATAATTATGGTGGATATTATAATAGTTATACTTTAGGTGGATATACAATGAATATCCCGTGGGTGGAAGAAAAGACACCAAGAACTTGGTCAAGAGATGGAAAATCTCCTGGAACAAATTTAACTGTTACGAGAACAAGAACCAATACTACTGAATCAAGTTATAATGGTAGTAGTAATAATAGTTCTAATGTATCAAGCGATAGAAGTTCTTCAACAAGTTCTTCTTCCACAAGTTCAAGTAAAAGTTCTGGTGGACGGAGAGTAACAAGGAGAAATTAAAGTGGGTTGGGATGATTCTTTACCTACGACACCAGATATGGTATATCGTAGAGTAACTTGGCCGAAAGGACATTGGAAAAAAATATATACAAAAGATTGGCCATTTACTCATTTTGAAACATATGATGAAGATAAGGATATTGTATATAATGATCAATGGTATCCAAAAGTATTTTATTTTGAACACACATGGCCATTGCGTGATTGGGATATGGGATTTAAAATGGTATTGGCTTTATTAGTAAGAATTTTATTTATGGCCCCTGTTATGACAGCTGTTTGGTTATTAAAAGCATGTTTTGTAATATATGGTATATTTCCAATTATTAGGTTTTTTTTATAATATTAATATGAAAATTCATTTATACCAACTACACAAATTCCAAATAAGTAAACCATTGGTTCAAATTGATGGTACAGACGAATGGATACAATGGGATTATTGTGATTTAGAAGGATTACCACCTGAGAGATTACCTGGGAGTATGCACGATATGGGTAAAATACCTAAAGGACAATGGGATAATTTACCAGAGAAGTTTACTACTACAAATGGTAAAGAATATAAGATAGAAGATATCCATAGTTATAGGCCAAGTTAATGAGTAATTATAATCATTTTAAAGGAATACCAGAACTACCAGAAAGGGTAGGATATAAAAAGAGAAAACCAAAACTTATGGCTGTAGTAGATGAGGATAATTGTACAGGATGTATGGCATGTGTTCCATTCTGCCCTGTTGATTGTATCGAACCAGTAGCAAGTGATAAGTATGATATTCCTATTCCACCAGTTCAGATAAGATTTGATGAATGTATCGGTTGTCAAGTATGTGCAAAGGTATGTACTAAAATGACATGGGATGCAATTAGAATGATGAAAACAGAAGAATTTGAAGAAATTTATAATTATAAAATTGATTAATTAAAAAAAGTGCTTGACTTGTATAGGTATTTGGTGTTATATTTAGGTGTTAATTGAATGAATAAAGGATAAGTTATGATAGGTGATGTTTGGGTAGAAAAGGATAAGAAAGGCGTGGTGTTCGTGTGTATTGAAGGAAGGAACGGCGTGGTTCGAAAGAAGAAAATAAATAAAGTTTAAAATAAAGCTTGACTTGTTCAAGTATTTGTTGTATATTCAAGTATGACAAAAAGGGATAATAGGATGAAGAGATTTAAAGAAAGGAAACAATTAAAGAGTTATGGAGATGCTACCATATTGGCTCAAGAGTATAAGAATGCTCCTAAGTATAAAAAATATATAATTGAAGATGACGTGAAGTACCAGATGGTACGAGTGGGTAATAGGGAGTTCAAGCTTAAAGTGGCTGGTAAGGAAGCGTTGGATGAATACATAGCTGATAGTAAACTAAGTACTAAACAATTTTATAAGAAATATCCAAAATAATGCTTGACTTGTTCAGGTATTTGTAGTATATTCAAGTAACGAAAAAAGGAAAAAAACAATGAAGTCAAAAAAACCCCCAGTAGGAACGATTGTCAAGATAGAGATGTCTGGTAATCGATTTAATGCCTTCGACAAGGATGGTACTAAATGGACTCATTCCATTATAACCAGTACTCGGAAGTCTACGTTTAAAGCCAATAAGGCTTTGGAAATGCGAGAGAAGAACGGTAGAACGTATTGGTGGAAAGTACCAATGGAGAACTTCAATAGTATTAATACTTCTATAATACCTGATAAACCATCAGACGTAGAGGTTCCCGAAGGACATGCTGAGATATTGGAATTCATCAAGGATTCTTATAAACTCAAGCCCAAGGGATTGATCATAAAGGAACTGAAGTGGAAGTACTTAATCAGAAGTGCTGTTCGAGGTAAGAACATAATGATGACTGGTCAAGCCGGTTGTGGTAAAACGATGGCTGCCAAAGCGCTAGTTAAGGCATTGGATAGACCAGAGTATTACTTTAATTTAGGTGCGACTCAAGATCCACGCTCGACCTTAATTGGTAATGTCCATTATAATAAAGTGGATGGAACTTACTTTAGTGAATCACTATTCGTTAAAGCCATTCAAACTGAAAACGCTGTTATCTTGTTAGACGAACTGACACGGGCTCACCCAGATGCTTGGAATATATTGATGCCTGTACTGGATCAAGGACAGCGTTATCTTCGACTAGATGAGGCGGATGGACAAAAGACCATTAATGTAGCTAATGGAGTTACATTCATAGCTACGGCTAACATCGGTAATGAGTATACTGCGACTCGTCAATTAGATAAAGCCTTGATGGATAGATTCACTATTATCGAGATGGACTTATTGAACCAAGAAGAAGAGTTAGGACTACTGAAGTATATGTTCCCAACTGTTGATGAAACTCAATTAGACGCTATATCTAATATAACGAATCTAACTCGTGTAGAAGCAATTGCTGAGAATGCTCGGATAACAAGTGGTGTCTCAACTAGAACATCAGTAGAGATTGCTGGATTAATGTTTGATGGGTTCTCATTACTTGAGTCAGCAGACATCACCATTTACCCTCAGTACGACAATACTGGTGGAGTCGATAGTGAACGTACCTTCGTGAAACAAATCGTTCAGAAGTTCGTATCAGACGAGTCTGGTGAAGAGCTGTTTACTGAACACGACATGAAGTCTGAAGACACGGGGTTTACTCCCGCTTAAAACATCGCCCCATCTCCGTGGTATTGGATTCACTTTACTGATAATCATGAGTGAATCGAATGGCTTGTGTTTGACCGACTTAGTTAAACAGATAAGCAACACCACCGAGATGGGCGACTCACATTATTTAACTACGGTTAAATGAAAAGTGGGGAATTGAAAAATATTCTCCATTAATAAAATAGGGGCTGGTTTAATTCCTTTTTCCGGCTCCTATTTTTGTGATCTTCATTCGGTTGTCTAAAGACTTAAAGTATTACTTGAAGGTCGCTAGGGTGGTGAAAATTTCGTGGTCAATTTTTCACCTATAGCTTTTTTATTATATTAACTCATAGTATTTATTCATATGAATACTATACGTGATAGAATAAAGCTTTCGCTTCAAATTACAATAAGTGCTTTAATTGGATTGGAAGTATCTATACTACCTAATGTTTATATAAAACCATTAGTCTTCCTTTTACTTATCTATATAGCTTTAATACATAATGTACCTGAGAAATGTTTATCTGCACTTAAACGACTATATAATTATATTTATTATTAATCAAGGAACATCAAGTTATGTCAATAGGAATGAAATTAGGAATGTTAGGAGCATCTGGTGCTGGTGGTGGTTGGGATGGATCAGCTGGCGTTATTTTATTAACACCTAATGCTACATTTCACAGTCCTGGTTCTGGAGCGAGTTTTGACTTGATTACAAATGGATCAACAAATACATCACCATCAGCAGCTCAGCAATTAGCAGCAATTAATCAGCCTTCCGGGTCATCTGATGGCGACACTAGCTACATTAGGTATCCAAATTCTAATTCATACGGCTGGTACTTTGCTGCTCCTATAATATATAGGATAACTGCCGGGACAAGACAAGATGGCGGCAACACTACCCCATATTACCCAACCAATGGTTGGGTAAAAGCAAATAATACTTATAGTAATAATGGAGATGGAAGCACAGCATGGACTAAAGACGACCTTGATGATGTTTACATAGGAATTGAATCAAAATCTGCTGATATATGGTTTAGTTTTGATAGAGAAGCACACACTAACACAGAAGATGATGTTCCAGATAATGCTACTATTAGTAAGATAGAAGTAAAAGCAGAAATAAAAGCATCTAGTTACCAAACATACAAGGGTGTAAAACAACACGGATATGTTACACAAGTATACGGTTTAGTATATTACTCTTAAAAGACAATGAATATTTATAAAAAGTTTTTATCTACAGAAGAATGCAATGAAATAATACAGATAGGTAATAAATATACTTGGTCTGGTAGACGAGATTCCATTGATGCTTTGGATGAACAACAAATTAATATTTACACTCATATGTCTCAACATAGTAATGATAATAATAAAGAATTATTGGAATATTTTCGACCTTTTGGTGAGAAAAAATTACCTTCGTTATTAGATAAAGTCAAATTAATAAAGCCACCTTATTTTCTTGATTGGTTTTATTTAAGAAAATATGAGCCCATCATAAGAGACAGCCTTATGATGCATAAAGATAACAATTATTTTTCAGTTACCATTTTTCTTAATAATGATTTTGAAGGCGGTGAATATTATTTATTTGACAATGACGACTCCATTAAATCTGATGATTCAATTGAAAAACTAACACCAGATGAAAGAAAGCTGTATGTTGATAATCATGCAAACCTCCCTATCGTATCAGTAGAATCTGGAGATTTAATATGGCATTTTGGTGAAGCTTATCACGGTGTAAAAAATGTGACGAAAGGAGAAAGATATACATTAATTTTATTTTTTAAATTTGAAATAGATATACAACTTGATTCAATATTATCACCAGGGTTCCAAACTCAATTACATCATAATAAAAATAACAAAAATCAAATTACACAGGAGTTACACTATGAATAGAATAATTAGTCTATTATTAATTAGCATACTTTCGCTACTACAGGCTCAATCATCAATTAATATAAAGAGTGGTATAGTAAATGAAGTAACCGTAAGCGATACAGTTACTTTTTCTCAACCATTGTTAATTGCTTTTGTAAAAAGTAATGATAAAAAGTGGTTTACTTCATTTTTTCTTCGTGAAGAATCATTATTTATTGAAGAAATGTTATATAAACCGTATGATGATAAATTCACTATCATCCTTGGACAACAAGCAATTCCATTTGGAGCAAATGTTTCATTTTTTGATTTGACGCGATTTGATCCATACACATATCAAACAGGATTTAAGCATGATATCTATATGGTAGGCCGCGGAGTTTGTGCGTATGGTGATGTTGGTTTATTGTCGCTTGAAGGATATTATGGCTCTCATTCAGTATGGGGAGAAGGTTATGTATCAACAAGGGCTTCTTATTGGGGTGATAACTATAACATAGGAGTTTCAGTTGATAATCAAGATAATAAAGCTATTGATGCAAATGGATTTAGCAAGTATGTTGATTACGTTGCTGAAGCTAGTAAAGATAACCAATGGATTAGAACAATAGTAAAACCAGGTCTTTATGGTGTTTCATTACTGGCCGGTTATGAAAATAATGAAGTGAAATCTAAACCTTTATATGGTGTCTTGATACCATTTGGGGAAAAAAGACCAAGCCCACAAGCTGGAAATTTCGTATCAGCAGAGTTTAGTGGAAAGGGTGATGTTATTGTTAAAGTAAATTGCACTTTTGGTTGGAAGCTTGAAGGTTTTTCTTGGAAGGATTTAGGTTTTGAAAGTAAGGAGTTGAATAATGAATAAGTTTTTAAAAGGGTTATTGTATACTTTTGGAGCCGTTTTTTGTTGGTCTACATTAGAAGTAACAGCAAGTCATATATTTGCGGAAGGTGCTGGCCCAATAACAATGTTAAATTTAAGATTTTTAATTGCTACAATTTTATTTGGTGTGACAATATTATATAAGAACAAAAAGACAGGTGGGAATCTCTTTATAGTAGATAAAAAAGATTGGTTTAGGCTTTGGTTAAATGGGGCTATATTGGCTTTTCATTTAGTAGTATATTGGTTTGCTTGGGAATTACTTGATCCTAACTTACCAGTTATTTATGCAATATTTTATATGTATCCATTCCTAATGGCTATTGTTGCTGTTTATTTTTATGGTGAAAAATTTAATAATAATAGAAAAATAGCATTGGGTCTCGGTACAGTTGGCGCGCTATTAGCTATTGAATTATTACCATCGTTTTCAACAGAAGGATTAAATGGTCTCGGAATTGGTTTAGATGTATTGGCTTGTTTGTCGTGGGTTGGTTATTTAATGGTTGGACAAACTATTTTAAAAAAGTATAATCCTGTAACGATGGTTTTTTATGATTTTTTAGCTTGTTTTATTTACACATCATTAATGCAGTGGCCAAGCACAACGATTGCTGAGGTATCAATTGGATATCCATTCTCTCTTATTGCTATCATTTATTTCGGTGTAATGGCA
>Ga0209709_10002968_pt1 | contig 14369 bp, 12 predicted proteins | sample ArcticOcean_MG_C_2_FD_187435 | JGI IMG/M metagenome (GOLD analysis project Ga0209709, IMG submission 187435) | Marine microbial communities from western Arctic Ocean - ArcticOcean_MG_CB4_136 (SPAdes) (version 2) | ecosystem: Environmental > Aquatic > Marine > Oceanic | place: Arctic Ocean... | reverse complement strand
ATTCATAGGATAAATATTATATAAAATGTGTGGAATAACTGGCCATATAAATTTTTCTTCTAAAAATCAATTAGAAGATAGCACATTAAAAGAGATGGTCTCATCTATGGTACATCGCGGACCTGATGATTCTGGCCTACATATTAATGATAAATCTCAAATTGGAATGAGACGATTAAGTATTATAGATGCTCATAATGGCGCGCAGCCAATAATATCTGATGATAATATGGTAATTATTATAATGAATGGAGAAATTTTTAATTATCAATCACTTAAAGATAATTTAACTAAAGGCGGAGAATCATTCAAAACAAACTCAGATACTGAAGTACTTCTTAAGCTATATATTAGATATGGAAAGAAATGTATTGAAATGATTGATGGAATGTTTGCATTTTGCATTATTGATCATCGAGATAATTCGGCGTGGTTAGCAAGAGATCGGTCTGGGATTAAACCTTTGTATTATTTTATATCTAATCAATCTATCGTTTTTGGATCTACGCTTGATGCCGTTATTAAATCAAAACTTGTCACGCCTAAGATTTCACAAGACTCTATTGATTTATATTTAGTTTTATCTTATGTGCCAACTCCTCGAACAATTTATGAAAGTATTTATAAACTTGAGCCTGGACATGAAATTAACATTGATGCTAATAAAATTAATATAAACAAATATTGGGATATCAATCATGCAAACAGTTCTTCGAAAGACAACTATTCTATTACTATTGATAAGCTGCTCAATAGCTCAATAAAAAAACATGCCGTATCAGATCAACCAGTTGGAACTTTCTTGAGCGGAGGAATTGATAGTTCTGTTATAACTTATAAATATAAAGATATATCTTCAAAATTTAGATGTTTTACTGCTGATTTTAAAGATAAAGATCAATCTGATAGCATATATGCCTCAAAAGTCTCTCAAAGTCTTGGAATAGAACATTCACGTAAAGATATGTCGCACATAGATCATCTTGGTCTTCTAGATGAATTGATACCATATATAGATGAACCTGTATATGACTCATCAATGTTACCGACATATGCTTTATCGAAGATAGCTAAACAAGAGAATATTTCTGTATTATTAGCTGGAAATGGAGCTGATGAGGTATTTGGTGGCTATAAAAGGCATTATGCCAGACTTACTAATTTTCTCCGCGGCAGATTATCATGGTTAAGTATTTCGGTAATAAAGATATTTAGTAAATATTTTCATAAAATTATTCAACTAAAATTCAAATATATTGGATATGCCATTGTTTATTCTGGTAATAATTTAAATATTCTCTCAACAATGAATAATTCAAAACTTAAAAATATTGAGCATAATTTAAAGCAATATTTTACTCGTAACATAAAACCAGCAAAGCAAAAATTCAGAAATAAAATGAAATTGATTGATTTTAACTGTTATTTACTAGATAACGGGTTAAGTATTCTTGATAAATGTACCATGGCAGCTTCTATTGAGGGTAGAGTCCCATATCTTGATCATAAAATTCTGGAATATGCCTTTAATGAAAATAATGTTGAGAATCAAAAAGAAAACTATGCTACATCTAAGCAAGTGCTGCGAGATATTATAGAAAATAGTGAGATCTCTTATCTCGCCAAAAGAAATAAGCTTGGTTTTAATATGCCTATAAATGAGATTTTAGAAAATAATAAAAATAAAGAAATTATCAAAGAAACAATAGAGGCGGCAAAATCAAAACTTGAAAAATATATTAACTACCCGCTATATTTAAAAATGATTATCGATAATAAGCCATGTTTTTCAGAAAACATTCTGTCAATATATGTTTTATCAAAATGGTTAACAATACGGAATATAAAATGATATCGGTAATATGCCCTTGCTATAATTCTATCGAGACCATAAAGAGAGTATTTGATTCAATTTCTTCTCAGAAGAACATGAAATTTAAGATTGAGGTTATTTTTGTTGACGATGGTTCAATGGATAATACTGTTAATTTAATTAACTCAGAGATTAAAAGATTACATACCAAAGGAATAGCTGCATATTTATACACTAGCCGACATAAAGGTCCTGGTGCCGCAAGAAACATTGGTATTAAAAAATCAATTTATAAATATATTGCCTTTATTGATTCTGATGACATATGGTATGAAACAAAGATTGCTTTTTGTGAGCAAGCAATTCTAACCAATCCTGACTCTAATATATTCATTCATGACGAAACTTATATAAGAAATAATAATGAGAATAGTACTATTGTGAATGGTATTCACTCTAATCCTTTAAACATTTCCTTGTATGTTAAAAACTGCTTATCAACATCTGCTGTTATAGTAAAAAAAGAGTTATTAATAAAGCATGGGGGCTTTGATGAAAAATTGATGTCAAGCCAAGACTATGATTTATGGTTAAAATTATCACCTCATCTCGTGCTTTACAAGATTAATGCCATTTTAGGTGAATACCATGAAACTGATAACAGCATAACTGCTAAATTTTATTTCTATAGAGTATTTGATCAACTGCTGATTGCTTATAGATATAAAAGTTATGTTACAATTCACCAGTATTACTTTAAGGTATTTAAAATAATATTCAGCAAACAATGGTTTTATGGATTAAAAAATATATTTTTTGGGGGTAATTCACATAATTATTAATCTATGCATATTGAGAATATTAAAATATTAATTTTAGCTGGTGGATTTGGAACCCGTTTAAGAGATGTAGTTAGCGATGTGCCTAAACCTATGGCCCCTGTAAATAAAAAACCTTTTCTTTTACATAAAATTGAAAAGATAAGAAAGTATTTGCCTAAGAATCAAATATATTTACTAACACATCATATGTCAGATATAATAGAAGAATATTTCAAAGGATACCCAGATATACATTTTGTTAAAGAAAACAAAGCTCTAGGGACAGGTGGATCAATTAAAAATGCCGTCGCTATACTTGGCTTACGAGACGATGAGAGGCTTCTAGTAATGAATGGAGATACATATATCGAACCTAACTATATAGATTTTATTGAGAATGCAACACGAGAAATTAATATGATGACTAGTGTTATAGAGGACTGTGCTAGGTTCAATACCTTAGAAATTAAAAACAACAGGGTAGTGGAATTTAAAAAGAAAGATAGCTCTATTAAAAATGCCAGCATTAATGTTGGATGTTACATTTTTAATAATTTAAGTTTTATCAAAAACATATCCGAAAAACATTTTTCATTAGAAAGTAAATTTAATGAAATGATTGATTCAATTGACATAAAGTCTTATGAATATGATGGTGTATTTATAGATATAGGAACACCTGATGACTACCAAAAGTTAATAAATGAGAAGGATAATGGAAAAGGATAACTATAGCGTAGAAAAAAACTCGAGTATTAAAGATGCATTAAAAAATATTAATGCTAACGCTTCTGGTTTAGTGTTTATTAAGGAAAAGAAAAAGGTTATAGGTGTGGTAACTGACGGCGATATTAGAAGAGCATTGATTAAAAACAAAGATATAAATGCGTTAATCTCAACAATCATGAATAAAAAATTTATCTATCTTTACCATGAAGAGGATACGAGAGAGAACATATTAAAATTACTCGATACAAGAATACGGGCAATTCCCGTGTTATCTAAATCTATGGAACTTGTAAGGGTTGTAACGCAAAAAAGCATAAACTGGAATGAATCATCTGAAATAATATCTAAAGCTAAGTCACCTGTCCGTATAACTTTTTCAGGCGGAGGAACTGATTTAACAACTTATTTTTATAAAGCTAATGGCATTGTGTTTAATGCCACTATAAATAAGTTTACACACGCAGTGCTTAAAAAAAGAAACGATAATGAAATTCATATAACTTCTTATGATATGAACGAAGAAATTAAATATGCGAATTTAGCAGATCTGAAGTTAGATGGAAAACTTGATTTAATTAAATCTGTTATTTTAAGCCTGGGCCCTGATTTTGGTTTTAATCTAACTACATACAGTGATGTCCCACCAGGCTCAGGTCTAGGCGGTTCAGCTGTTTTAGCCAGCGCAATTATCGGAGCGTTCAATAATTTCAGAGAAATCAAGCTAGACTTATACGAAATTTCTGAACTAGCTTTCCATGCCGAAAGAATAGTCTTAAATCTTAATGGAGGTTGGCAAGACCAATATGCAACAGTATTTGGTGGTTTCAATTATATTGAATTCAATGGTAGCGGAAATATTGTTAATCCTTTAAAAATAAGAGACGACATTAAAGCTGAGTTAGAAGATTCTTTGTTACTGTGCTATACAGGAAAAAACCATAATTCAGGTGATATTCATGAAGATATCAAAAAGGAAATTAAGAGTGAAAGTCCAAAAATTTATGCAGAAAAATCAAAGGATATTGCAAATCAAATGAAAGCTAGAATACTACAGGGTAGATTAGATGATTTTGGGGAATTGCTAGGTCAAGCTTGGGATGCTAAAAAAATGTTTTCCAAAAAGATAACGAATAGTTACTTAAATAAAATTTATGATTATGGAATTAAAAGCGGTGCGCTTGGTGGGAAACTACTTGGTGCAGGTGATGGAGGTTATTTTCTATTTTATGTTCCTGAAAATAAAAAATTAAATTTCATTGATTCAATTAAGAAAAAGAAGCTATCTATAGAGCCAATTACTTTTGATGACAATGGTTTGCGTTCCTGGGTTGTAAAAAAGAAGATATGATAATTTCAAATTTCACCATTAGAGATAATCGAAATGTTTTTATAATAGCTGAAATTGGCATGAATCATAATGGTTCTTATGCTAATGCCATCACATTAATTGACCATGCTGCCGATATTGGAGCTCACTGTGTTAAATTTCAAATGAGACATTTAGATCAGCTGTATTCTAAAGATGCTCTTAATGGGACAGCCGGAGATTTATCAACTCAATACACACTTAATTTACTAAGGAAGTTTGAATTATCATTTGGTGATTTTAAAAAAATTGCAAGATATAGTAGAAAAAAAGGTTTAATCTTTATGTGTACACCCTGGGATAAAAAAAGTGTTGATAAGTTAGAGGAAATAAATGTTCCCGCCTATAAAATAGCATCGGCTGATCTTACAAATCTTGACTTAATTGATTATGTTGCGTCTACAAAAAAACCAATGATTTTATCAACTGGGATGAGTAATGAAAAGGAAATAGGGATTACGTCAAAATATCTTAAGTCTAAAAATATTGAGCATTCATTTTTACATACTAACTCAACATATCCAACTCCGACAAAAGATATAAATCTGAACTATATTCAAAGATTGATTAGTACACATAAAGTTCCTGTTGGCTATTCTGGTCATGAAAGAGGTATTAGTGCAACACTATATGCTGTTGCCATGGGCGCATGCATTATTGAGCGACATATCACTCTAGATAAGAGTATGGAAGGACCTGATCATACCGCAAGCCTAGACGTAGAAGAGTTTAAAGAACTAATTAAGTCAGTTAAGGAGCTAGAAAGCATGCTTGGCGACGGGAACAAGAGGAGAATATCTCAGGGAGAATTAATTAATAGAGAGAATCTATCTAAAAGCATATTTGCTAAAGAAAATATAGCGGAGGGTAAAGTTTTAAAAAAATCGATGATTGAAATAAAAAGCCCAGGTCATGGGTTAAGTCCTCAAAATATTTCAAAAATAGTTGGTAAAAAAGTAACCAAAAAAATAATCAAAGGGAAAGCGATTTTTAAAAGTGATTTGACAAAGACTTGTAAGCCTAAAAAAATATATAATTTTAAATTAGACTGGGCAATACCAGTGAGATTACATGATGTAAAAAATTTATTAGAAATGGTTAGCCCAAAACTTATTGAATTTCATATGAGCTATGATGACTTGAATGAGAGTTTTGATAATTTTATCAACATTGAGCCTAAGTGTGGATATGCGGTGCATGCTCCTGAATTATTTGAGAATGATCATTTGCTAGACCTATGCTCTGAAAATAAATCTTATCGCTCTCAATCTATTAAAAACCTACAGAAAGTTGTCGATAAAACTGTTTTATTAAACAAATATTTTCCAACAACTCAAAACCCCATGATAATTATTAATTGCGGAGGATTTTCAAAAAATGAGTTTTATGATAAAAAAGTAAGAAACAAATATTATAATATATTATTAGAATCTTTTAAAAAAATTAATAGTAAAAATACATTATTACTACCACAGAATATGGCCCCATTCCCCTGGCATTTTGGAGGACAAAGATATCAAAACCTATTTATGGATGCTGATGAAATTATAAAATTCTGTAAAACATCTGAATTATACATATGTCATGATTTATCACATTCTCATATGGCCTGTAATTATTTTAAATGGGACCATATTAAATATACTTCTAAACTTTTACCATTTGTTAAGCATTATCATATCGCAGATGCAAGTGGTGTTGACGGAGAAGGTATTCAGATAGGTGAGGGGACAGTTGATTTCATAAAGGTTCTGAAAGTAATTAAAAAAAGTTACAAAGGCAGATCATTTATTCCTGAGATTTGGCAAGGGCACAAGAATAATGGGGAAGGCTTCTGGAAAGCTTTGAGAAAGTTAGAGGGTAAAATTTAAAGAGAAGCAAAATTATATGAAAATATCAAAAATAATTTTTATAGGCGGCAATAGATATAAGGAAGATGGCCCAGCTCTTTCTTTCATTGAAATATGTAAAAAAAATAATATACAAGTTGATATCTTGGTGGACAAAGAAAGAATAGACTACCCAACGAAAACCATGGGGATTTTTAAAGAATATCTGAATGAAAATAATATTAACTATCATGTAATCTCAGAAATTTCTACTAAGATTATCAAGAAACTACTTGAAAAAAACACAATAATTGTGACGGTAAATTGCCGCTGGATTATTAAAGAAGAAATTATCCAACTTCTTAATAAGAATATATATAATTATCATAATTCTTCTTTACCTGGTCAAAGAGGTGCAGCATGTCATTCTTGGAGGCTTATGCAGGGCATAAATGATAGTCATTTAACAATACATAAATTGACCTCAAAACTAGATAAAGGGGAAATAATTATTAATAAAAGAATAAAATTTCCAAAATCTTGCACAACTCTAGAATCTTCGTATAAACATATAGAGAAAAATGAAAAAGATATATTTAAAAAATTTATTTTTCTAAAAAAATTAGTTGGTAAAAAACAGAATGAAGAAAAATCATACTATTGGCCTCGTTTAGATACATTGAAGCATGGGCTAATAGATTGGTCATGGAGTGCTAAAGATATAAAGTTATTCTGCTCCTCTTTTGACAAACCATTTAAAGGTGCCAGCACATATTTGAATAAAAAAAGAGTATTCTTTAGTGGCGTAAAAGTTGTAGATACAAAAATTTATTTTCACCCATACCAAGCTGGGCTTGTCTATAGAATCAGTGACGAGTATTTTTATGTTGCATCTATTAATGGTGGTTTAAAAATTAAAGAAATTAAACCAGAAAATGCAGATAAGAGTTTTAAGGTTAAATTAGGGCAAAGATTTATAACTCCTATCGAAAAATTATATTCTGCCAAGATAGATAAACCTGGATACTGATGAGGATATATGATTAATGCTCTTATAACAGTTAGATCTAAATCAACTCGATTACCTAACAAATGTTTTTTATCATTTGGCGAATTAACTGTGGTGGAACATGTGATAGCTAGAGCAAAGCATGCTAACTTGAGACCTATAATCTGCACAACTAAAAACGCTGAAGATAAAAAAATAGTTGAGTTATCTAAAAAACATAATATTGATTATTTTTGTGGGTCAGAAATAAATAAACTAAAAAGATGGAATGATTGTTGTTTGCATTATAACTTAAAATCATTTCATACTGTTGATGCTGATGATCCATTTTTTTGTAGTGATGAAGTGATGCGAAGCCATGAACTATTATTAACTGGGTTTGATATGGTAACTCCTTCTCCATCATCATCAAATGGTGGGGCGACTGTCGGATATTCTTTAACATCGAAAATTATTAATCGTGCTTGCAAAAGCATAGATGATCATACGGATACAGAAATGATGTGGAGTTTTTTAGAAAGAATTAAAGGAATCAAAATATATAAACTGAATGATCCAAAGGATTATATTATTAGAGAAAGAATGACGTTAGATTACAAAGAAGATTATATAAAATTACTAGAGGTACTGAAACTCGTTGGACCATTAGCAACTCGACAAGAAATCTCAGATTGCTTGATGATAAATCCTAAATTAAATGATATTAACTCTTTTAGAAATAAAGAATGGAAAAAAAACCAAGATGATAAATCGTTTAAGTAACATTTATAGAGTGATAGAAATATATGTTAATATACTGTAAATATCTATATGGACCATTATGATGGCTAACCCTAGAATGAATAAAATTGATTCACAAATAAAGAAAATTAAAGACAGTTACTCTAAGTTTCCAAATAAAGAATTAGAACATGTTTTAGATGTCCTTAGTAATAATGGAGTTAACTTTATTGATAAGCTAGAAACTAGGTTTAAAAAACTATATAAACAAAAATATGCCATAGCCTGTAATTCAGGAACATCAGGACTCCATGCTAGTTTAGCGTCCCTTGGCTTAGAACCAGGTGATGAGGTTATTGTTCCAGGATTAACCGTGGTTATGGACGCTTATGCAGCTATACATCTCGGGGCAACACCAGTTTTTGCGGATGTTGATAAAAATACCTATTTAATTACTGCCGAAACTATTAAAAAGAAAATTACAAAAAAGACTAAGGCTGTAATTGTTGTTTCGCTTCAGGGACTTGCTGTAGACATCGATCCAATAGTTAAATTAGCAAAAGAGCATAGCTTATATATTATCGAAGATAATGCTCAAGATTTTATGGGTTTTTATAAGAAACGTATTTCAGGATGTTCTGGTGATATTGGAGTTTGGAGTTTCGAAAATAAAAAACATTTGAGTGGAGCGACTGAAGGAGGAATGATTACGACAAATAATCGTAAACTTGCAGAAAAAATAAGAAAGTTTTCCGGTATTGGTTATAAAAATATGACAGCTGCTGGCGGCAGAACATCATTATCAATTTCAAAAGTGCAAGATCCTAATTATACTAGATTCGACACAGTAGGCTTAAACTATAGAATGCCTAATATAGTCGCCGCTGTATGTTTAGGTCAATTAGAATCCTACAAATCAATTGTTTCGAGGAGACAAAGAGTTGCTCAATTATTTAGAAATGCGATTAAAGGATGTAATTGGATGATTGAGCAAGAAATACCAAATGGTAGGAGTCATACTCACTATACTTTTTCAGTTAGATATTTAGGTGAAGATTTTTTTAATTTAAGCTGGAAAAAGTTTTATAATCAATATAAAAGATTAGGTGGAGATGGTTTCTATGGCGCATGTGTGTGCCCACATCTTGAGCCATCAATTAAAAAGTATTTTAAAAAAGTTAACTATAATCATAAAATTCATACCCTTAATGCAGAATTAATTCAAAAACAAATCATGCAGTTTAAAACTAATTATAGAGATATTTCCGAAGCAGAGGAAAAAGCCAAGATATTAAACATACTAATAAAAAAATTAGGCTTGATAAATGAATGACTTAAAATTTGGGATAATACAGGGCAGACTAACTCAGTCCCCACATGGTTGCCTTCAGTGGTTTCCTGATAAGTTTTGGGAAGATGAATTTAAAGCCGCATCTCTTCTTGGTTTCAGCTTTATAGAATTAATAGCAGATATTTCATATAATCCAAAAAATCCATTATGGAGCGATGAGGGAGTTGAATTAATCAAGCAATTATCGATAAAAAATAATCTTGCAGTCCATACTCTTTGTAACGACTATATAATAAATAATTCTATATTAGAGAAAGATGTGATCTCGCAAAACAGTAAACTACTTGATTGCGCTAAAAAACTAGGCATTAAAAAATATATAATGCCTTTTTTTAATAAAAGTGAAATAAATTCAAATAATTATAAAAAATTTATCTGTTGCCTAAAAGAGATTGCAGATAATGCTGAAGAAAGTGGTATTGAAATATTGCTTGAGACTATATTGACAGGAACTCAATTAATTGAACTACTAGAAGACATAAATCATCCAAATGTTAAAATTGTCTTTGATACGGGAAATAGAATTGCATTTGGGCATGATTTATCTCATGATATCGAAATATTAGGTGATCAAATAACACATATACATATAAAAGACAAAAATAAAGATAATGAGAATGTTATTCTTGGCACAGGCTTAGTAAATTTTTCGAGAGTTTTTGAGTCTCTAGAAAAGATAAGTTATAAAGGATCTTATGTCTTTGAAACAACCAGAGGGAATTACCCTCTTAAGACCGCTGAATATAACATTCAATTAGTTAATTTCTTTATTGAAAATTCAAAAAAGAATGCATAAAAGAATACTCTATATCGGTCTTGGTGGTGCCGGCCAAAGGCATCTTCGTATTATTAAAAAAATCTTACCCGAAGCCATATGCTTTGCTTTTAGGGCGCGAAACAAGACACCATTACTTAATTCAGATTTCAGCGTAAACACAAATATAACTTTAGAAGAAAAGTACGGAATTAATATTTATAATGACTTGGATGAAGCATATTTAAATAAACCTGATTTAGTAATAATATCAACGCCAACATCAATGCATTACGAGCATATAAAAAGAGCATCAAATGAAGGTGCGGCTATAATTGTAGAGAAACCTGGCTCGATATCTTACAAAGAAGCCATTGATCTATCTGCGATCTTAAAAAATAATAAGACTAAATTTCTGGTTTCATTTCAAAGAAGATTCCATCCTTATGTACTAGAATTAAAAAGACAATTAAGCGAAGGAACCTTAAATGATATCAGAGAAATAATGATTGATGTTTTTTCACATGTACCTTCATGGCACCCATATGAAGATTACAAATCATTATATGCATGTAAAGCTACTCTTGGAGGAGGAGTACTATTAACGGAATCTCATGAGATTGATTTTATAATATGGTTATTTGGATATCCGAAATCAATTGAATCTAAATTGATGACAAAAAAAGAATTAGATTTAGATGTAGAAGATTCTGCTTTTATTAAATTAAACTATATAAATTTCTATGTAAATATTAACTTAAACTTTATGAGCGAAATCACAAAAAGGATAATGACTATCAAAAATCTTGATCGTACTATTGTTTTGGATTTTGACTCAAATAATCATAATTTTAATTATATAGATAATGAAAATAGGACTATTGATAATCTAAGCAATGATTCTCTATTTGAAAACCAGTTTAAATATTTTTTATCAAAGAACTACAATAGCGAGGAATATATAGAGGCTTTGGTCAACAATCTTATGCTGATTAGTGAGTGTAAAAAATAATACTATAAAATACATATTTATATGAATAAAACATATAAATATAATATAATTTTAAAATAACAATGAATACTTTTGAAAAATTTAGTTTATCAGGTCAACTTGCCATTATAACTGGTGGAGCAGGATTGCTTGGTCTTCAGCATTCAGAGGCATTAGTTGAAGCTAATGCGGAAATTATTATATTAGATAATGACAATGATTCATTAAAAGAAGCTGCGTTACATTTTTTAACAAAATATGATATAAAAATATGTACTCTTTATGCTGATATTACTGAAGAAAAAGATATAGTAAACGCAAAATCTAAAATTTTTAAAAAGTTTAATAAGTACCCAAATATATTGATAAATAATGCCGCAATTGATGCTAAGTATGAAAGTAATAACAAAATGAATAAAACTAGATTGGAAGAATTTGATCTTTCGCAATGGAACAAAGAGGTCTCTGTTGGACTTTCTGGGGCTTTTTTATGCTCGAAACACTTTGGAACAGAAATGGCTAATGTAAAAAAAGGAGTAATTTTAAATATTTCATCTGATTTAGGCTTAATTGCACCCAATCAATCTCTCTATGGATCTGAACATTTAGAAGATCAACTACAAAATGTTAAACCCGTAACTTATTCTGTTATCAAACATGGGCTAATAGGTTTAACTAGATATATTTCTACTTACTGGGCAAACAAAGGAGTTAGATGCAATGCTCTTGCTCCAGGCGGTGTTTATAATGGGCATTCTGATGAATTTGTATCTAAGATAAGTAATCTTATACCAATGGGAAGAATGGCTGAAATTGATGAATATAAGGCAACAGTAGTATATATGTGCAGTGATGCAAGCAGCTATATGAATGGAGCTATTATAAGCATTGATGGTGGCCGTACTGCTTGGTAAAAGCAGATATCTTGCTGTAAAGTTTAAATTTAATGAATAGTCTAATATTCTGTAGAAAAACTAGATTCCAAAAAATTTTTTTTTGGATGCAAAAGTATGCGAGTAATGCAAATCTATCTGCGCCCATCCCTAAGAAGAATATTATCCAAGAAGATTTACTTGATGCTTGTGATTATAGACTCGTGGACTATAATGCGTCTCTTCTAGAAGAGATATTACTAAATAAACTGCTAGATGAACGTGTTACTAAATCTTTAGGTAAATACTATATCAACCAACAGATAAGAGATGTTTATGGGAAAAGAATTATTTTTGAAACTAAGAAGATACTAAGGTCCTTTAAATATGCAGAAACTGCAGCAATTAAAAGCCAGATACTTTCTTCGTTGTATATTTGGCCAGAAGATTTTGATTATTCAATATATAAGGAATTAAATAAACTTGGTAAGCTTCCCAAGAAAATAAAGATAGTAAAAATTGCAATATTATTAAGTGTAATTAAAGGGATTTTTAAAAAGATATATTTCTCAGCACAATCATTTATTTTTTTGGAAAAATCTCTTATATGTAAAAAAATACCCAATAGTCATTCGGTAGAGTATAAATATATTATTCATATGGACGAAGGGTTAAAGGGTTGGAATTTAAATTCTGATCAATTCGTGATAGATAATAAATCAATAGTTAAAGATGAAGTGCTCTTTATAAATTTTCAAAAGAAAGATGAGCCATGGGTAGGTGAGTACAAGAGCAATGGGTTTGCTGTTCTTGATTTTAATAAATTACCATCTTTAATTGATAAAATGGGTTTATTAAAAATATACCTTGAATATTTTATATTTCGATTCAGTATATTAAATCTAATATTCAGAAAAAGTTGGTCATCAAGTGAATTATATTATCTTTTCAAAGAGAATTTTTTATGGCAAATATTTTATAAGCGTTATAACATTAAGAAGGCAATTAGTTTCATGACGACTAGAAGTATTACAGAATCAGTGATTCATCAAAAAATGAACACAGAAACTATTTTCGTATATTTTTCTACAACAGAAAATATCTTGAGAGACATAGATTCGCCCAAAGTTAGTCATTGTCATGATTATACTCATATGTATTATGATAAACTGGTGGCAAATAAAATATCTACCAAATGGCTAAATACTTTACAAAATAATATAAAAAATACATCCTTAATAGGTCCAATTTTTTCAGATAGCATAATAAACTCAAAAAAAATAAAGCTAGATTTAATAAAAAGTATCAACATTAAGAATTATAAGAATATAATTTCATATATAGATACGCCAGCAGGATTGTATTCCGTGTTGAATATTGAATCTTACAAGATTTTTATTCAGTCACTTTTATCATTATCAAAAAAGTATCCGGAGAATTACTACCTATTCAAAAGTAAAAAATCATATTCAGACATAGAGAGCTTGTGCGACGACGAACTGAAATCTTTAATGAGTAAAGTTATGTCAGTGGTAAATATAATTTATGTAAATAATACAAATTTATCAATATATGAAACAATAGGCATCTCTGATTTTACAATATCTGGGCCGAAGTCGTCAGCAATATATGAATCATTTCATGCTCGCCAGCCTACTATCTGTTATGACACATCAAACTCTCTCTCAAAAAGATCGCTATATAATAAAATACCAAAATGCAATGCTTATAACGAGGATGAACTTTTTGAGTTACATGACTATTGGGAAGCTAATCATATGTCCACTAATCTTGACGCGTATTTTTCTAAAATTGATGTTATTCTTGACACTGTTTCTGGTGAAGCGACTAACTTTCAAAAACTAAGAGATGTAATAAAATTATAATGAATAAGAGAATATTAGATAAAAAATAAAGAGAAGTTTTCTTGAAAAAATATTATAATTTGGAAAATAAAAATCCTGTAAAAAATTAACAAAGAAGAGCAATAATGAATAAAAAAGTATACGTAGGAATGAGTGTCGATCTTATCCATGAAGGGCATATTAACATAATTAAAGAGGCAGCTAAGCTAGGAATAGTGACGGTAGGGTTATTAACTGATGCAGCAATTG
>Ga0209709_10002966_pt1 | contig 14380 bp, 12 predicted proteins | sample ArcticOcean_MG_C_2_FD_187435 | JGI IMG/M metagenome (GOLD analysis project Ga0209709, IMG submission 187435) | Marine microbial communities from western Arctic Ocean - ArcticOcean_MG_CB4_136 (SPAdes) (version 2) | ecosystem: Environmental > Aquatic > Marine > Oceanic | place: Arctic Ocean... | reverse complement strand
TCAATCATAACTTTTTCAACGATGTCATATATTTTTTCAAAAGTTTTATCTTTTTTAATCTTAGCAACTTTACCAAAATACTCTCTCATTGTTGGAACTCTTGAATCTCCACTTTTATAAACCCTATGACCAAATCCCATGACAACACCCTTGTTATCTAGTGCATTATTAATCCATTTTAATGCATTTTCAGGTTTTTTAATTTTTTTCATCATATGCATAACTTCTTCATTCGCACCACCATGCAAAGGACCTTTTAGACTAGCTATCGCTCCAGAGATAGCTCCATGAATATCTGATAAACTACTTGTAATAGTTCTTGCAGTAAATGTTGAAACATTAAAGCTATGTTCTGCATATAATATTAAAGACACATCAAAAGCTTTAACTATATCTTTGTTAGGCACTTTACCAAAACACATATGAAAGAAATTTTCAGCAAAAGTAAGACCTTTTTTTGGTTGAATAATTTTTTTCCCTTTTCTAAATCTATAAAATGCCGCAAGTACTGTTGGTGTCTTAGAAAATATTCTCATAGATTTTCTCAAATTAGCTTTAGGACTATTGTTTGTAGTTTCTTTATCTTCTAATCCCATAAAACTAACAGCTGTTCGAGCAACATCCATTGGATGAGACTTCTTAGGCATTTGTTTAATTATATTGATAAGATTTTTTGATAGTGTTCTTTCACTAATTTCATCTTTAAGAAATTGTTTGTATTGTTTTTTATTTGGTAGCTCACCATTTAGGATTAAATAAGCAACTTCTTCAAATTGACATTGTGAACATAAATCCTGAGCAGCATAACCTCTATATGTTAGTGAATTAATTTCAGGCATAACTTTTGAAATTGCAGTTACGTCAACCGTTACTCCCATTAATCCTTTTTTGATATCATCACTCATTATTCATGTCCTTCTGTACTAAAGTTATAAATTTTTTCATCTAAAGAGTTATATTTTTCATATTCAACTAACTCGTAAAGTCTTTTTCTTGTCTGCATTTTATCAATAATATTGTTTTGATGTCCATCTTTATAAATGTCTCTCAGTCCATCTTCCACATTTTTCATGGCCAATCTTTGTGTAGTTACCGGATATATTACAATATTATAACCAAAATTTTCCAACTCTTTGAAGTTAAAAAGTTTAGATTTTCCAAATTCAGTCATGTTAGCAAGTAAATAGCACGAAAGTTCTTTTCTAACTTTTTCAAAATCTTTTTCATCTTCTAACGCTTCAGGAAAAATAATTTCAGCACCAGCATCAATATAGGCTTTACATCTATCAATCATTTTATCTAACCCCTCAACACCTTTAGCATCAGATCTTGCTATAATTTTAAAATTTTCATCTTGTTTTGCAGCAACACATTCTTTAATTTTTTTAACCATTGCCTCAGTTGAAATTAATTCTTTGTTATCAAGATGTCCGCATCTTTTACGCTCTACTTGGTCCTCCAAATGAACAGCAGCAACACCAAATTCTTCAAAAGTTTTAATGGTTTCTTCACAAGATTTAAAACCCGTGTCTATATCAACAATTGTTGGTAGACTTGTAACTCTTGATATTAAATAAGATCTAGTGCTCACATCTTGTAATGTCGTTAATCCAATATCGGGAAATCCTAAGTCATTTGCCATAACACCTCCTGACACATAAACAGCATCGTAGCCAATTTCTTCTATTAACTTTGCTGTCAAAGGATTGTAGGCGCCCGGAACTCTTAAAATTTTATTAGTTTTCAACTTATTTACAAAATCTGCTCTTTTTTGAATTGGCTCTTTATCAACAAAATGCACTAAAAAATTCCTTTTTTTGTATTTTTCATTATTTGACTTCTTTTTACCTGTATATTCAATTTATTTAGTTGACCAGATTTTAAATTTTTTAGATTTTGAACAGTTTTTAGAAATCTTGAACTTTCTTTTTTATCTAAAATACCATCTGTAAGTGTTACAAACTTTTGAATATAATTTTGTCTTTTAAAAGGACGTGCACCATAAGGATGAGCATCAGCTCTATCAAGTTGTTCTATAACTATTTTACCATTATTTAATGTAACAACTACTTTTGCTCCAAATGATTTATTTTTCGGGTTAGGGTCATGATATTTTTTAGTCCACGTTTTATCTTCGTGAGTTATAATTGATTTCCAGATTTTAATAGTACTTTTTTTGTTAGCTCTTTGTTTTGTATAAGATTTAACATGATGCCAGTCTGCATCTTCTAAAGCTACTGCAAAAATATACATAATAGAATGATCTAAAGTTTCTCTACTTGCATTAGGATCCATTTTTTGTGGGTCATTTGCACCCGTACCAATTACATTATGTGTATGATGACTTGTATATAAATCAATTTTTTTAATTTGATTAAGATTTGATATCTTTTTATTTAATTTTTTGGCAATATCAATCAATGCTTGAGCTTGGTATTCAGCAGAATATTCTTTAGTATAAGTTTCTAGAATGGCTTTTTTACTTTCACCTTTCTTAGGAAGTGGTACGTTGTATAAAGCTTTTTTACCACCTAGGATTCTAGCAATAACACTGTCCTCTCCTTCATATATTGGACTTGGCGCACCTTCTCCTCGCATTGATCTATCAACTGCCTCAATGGCAAGTTTACCTGCGTGAGCAGGTGCAAAAGCTTTCCAGCTTGAAATTTCACCTTTCCGCGATTGTCTAGTTGATATAGTTGTATGTAAAGCTTGTTGAACAGATTGATATATTGTTTCAGTATTTAATTTAAGCATTGCACCTAAGCCAGCAGCAACACTAGGTCCCAAGTGAGCGATATGGTCAATTCTATGTTCATGAAGACAAATACCTTTTACTAAATTTACTTGAACTTCGTATGCTGCAATAATTCCTCTTAAAAGATCTAAGCCACTTTTTTTAGTTTGTTGAGCAACACTTAGTAGGGGTGGAATATTATCCCCTGGGTGACTGTAGTCTGCTGCTAAAAAAGTATCATGAAAATCAAGCTCTCTAACTGCAGTCCCATTAGACCAAGCTGCCCACTCACAATCAAATTTTAATTTTGAATCAACACCAAATAACGTTGCACCATTTTTTCTAGGATGTTTCAAAGCCATTTCTCTTGATGAAATAACAGCCCTTCTATTTAAAGAGGCAATAGCTACTGACGCGTTATCAATTATTCTATTGATAACCATTTCGACTGAATTTTTATCTAACTTGGCATTGTCTGATGCAATCTCAGCAATTTTCCATGCTAATTGATTTTTTTTAGGTAAGTCAATTTTAGATGGGTAAACTTTAACTTTATGTGAAATCAGAACTTCTCCTTATTATTATATGAGGTATTAATAATAAGAAAAAAAACTAAATCAATCTTTTAAGTAGGTAGAAACGATTTTTTCAACACCAATAAAGTCTTTTATTAGATGATTGTGATAAATCTCATTGGTATTTTTTTCTGTATAGCCATTTTCGAGTAGAATCACAGGAATTGAAACTGCTCTTGCTGCATTTGCATCTGCCTCACTATCGCCGAACATTAACGATTTTTTTATATCGCCATCTAAAATTTCAATAATATTTGTTAAATGTCTAGGGTCAGGTTTACAAAAATCAAAAGTATCGTGCCCTGCGACATATTCAAAGTAATCATAAATTCCAATTTTTTTTAAAAGGTCAATAGCTAAGTGTTCCTGTTTGTTGGTGCATACTGCCATAGAAATATTTTTATCCTTACACCATTTTAAAAACTCTAGAACACCATTTATAAGGGTACTTTCGTTAATAATATTATTTCCATAAAAACTGACAAATTCCTTAACCATTTGAGCTTTTATTTTTTGATCATCAATTTTTCCAAATTCTTTTTTTGCTTGCCCCCAAATAGATCTGCCAATCATTGCACCAGCGCCTTGACCTACTAGATTACGAATATCATTGGTAGATTTAGTTGGATAGCCATACTTTTTCATTACGTGATTATGAGCGTTCATCAGATCTGGAGCCGTATCAACCAATGTGCCGTCAAGATCAAATAAAATTGTGTAATTTTGAGTCATTAATAAAGTATTTTTAAGAAATAAATTGTGAATTAAGATACGTATATACATAATGTAAAGTTTTTTCTAGATGAAACAATTAAATTCACAAAAAATTCAAATAAAGCTAAGGAATAAATTTATAAAGTCTGGAGTAAAAATGATTGGACCTGAGACAATATTTTTTTCAGAAGATACTAAAATCGGAAAAAATGTAATTATTAACCCTTATGTAGTCATTGGCCCTAAGGTAAAAATAGGAAACAATGTTAAGATAAATTCTTTCTCTCACTTAGAGGATTGTAAAATTGAAAATAAAGTTGAAGTTGGACCTTATGCAAGATTAAGGCCTGGTACAATTTTAAAAGAAGGTTCGAAAATTGGTAACTTTGTAGAAGTTAAGAAAAGTGTAATTGGTAACAAGTCTAAAGTTAATCATTTATCGTATATAGGAGATAGTAATATAGGGAAAGGTGTTAATATTGGGGCTGGAACAATTACTTGCAACTATGATGGTGTTAAAAAAAGTAAAACAAAAATTAAAAATAATGTTTTTGTAGGATCTAATTCATCATTAGTAGCTCCAATTACGATCGAAGAAAATAGTATTATTGGTGCAGGATCTGTAATAACAAAAAATGTTAAAAAAAGATCTTTGGCATTAACTAGGGCCACACAAATAGAAATACAAAATTATAAAAAAAAAAAAAAATAATATGTGTGGAATTATAGGAATAGCCAGTAATAAACCAGTGTCATCTGCGATTATGAACTCACTTCGAAAACTAGAGTATAGAGGTTATGATTCCGCAGGTATTGCAACTTTATCGAATGGAACATTAAATGAAGCCAAATCTGAAGGCCGTGTTGATATTTTAGAAAAAAATCAAGCTGTTAAAAACATGGTAGGATCAATTGGAATTGGACACGTAAGATGGGCAACCCATGGAGTACCTAATACCCTTAATGCGCACCCTCACTCATCTAAAAATGTATCGTTAGTACATAATGGTATTATTGAAAATTCTACGCTTTTAAAAAAATATTTAATAAATAAAGGCCATGTGTTTAAATCTCAAACAGATACAGAGGTAATTGTTCATTTAATTACCGAATATTTAAAAGAATATAATTTAAAAGACACTGTTATAAAAGTTCTAAAGCAACTTCATGGAAGTTTTGCTTTAGGTGTAATTTTTAAAGATCAGCCAGATCTTATAGTTGGTGCAAGAAGAGGATCACCACTTGCTGTTGGTTATGGTCCTAATGAAAATTATCTAGGCTCAGATTCTTATGCTTTAAAATCTATGACTAATAAAATTTCATACCTTAGCGATGGAGAGTTTTGTATTATAAAAAAAGACCAGGTTGAATTTTTTGATGAAGAAGGCCTAAAAATTAATAAAAAAGTCTTAGAATTATCTTCTAAAGAACAAGATTATGACAAAGGTGATTTCAAGCACTTTATGGCAAAGGAAATTGAAGAACAGCCCACAACATTAAAAAATTGTATAAATGAGTATATTGATACAATTAATAATGACATAAATATCTATAATTTTCCATGGGATATAAAAGAAATTTCATCAGTTACTTTAGTTGGGTGTGGAACTGCGTATCATTCTTGTTTAATGGCAAAATATTGGTTTGAAGAAAATACCACTCTTGAGGTTACAATTGATATTGCCTCTGAGTTTAGATACCGAAAAAATAGATTTAAAAATGATAATTTATATATTTTTGTTTCACAATCGGGCGAAACTGCGGATACTTATGCTGCATTAGATTTGTGTAATAAAAATAATATGAAAACTTGTAGTATTGTTAATGTGATCGAAAGTTCAATAGCTAGAGATTCTAATTTTGTTTTACCCATTCACTGTGGTCCAGAAATTGGTGTGGCTTCAACAAAAGCTTTTATGGGTCAAATGCTTGTTCTTTATATTCTAGTATTAAAATTAGGAATTTTAAGAAAAGACTTGGATAAAGATTTACACACAAGTAAGATTAAAGATCTCAAAGCCTTACCTAAATTAGTAGAGCAAACCTTATTAACAGAAGGTAAGATTCATGCTGTTTCTAGTTCATTCACTGATGCTAAAGGTTCGATGTTTTTAGGTAGAGGCTTTTCTTACCCAATAGCTTTAGAGGGAGCCCTTAAGTTAAAAGAATTAGCTTATGTACATGCAGAAGGGTATCCAGCTGGAGAAATGAAGCATGGTCCTTTAGCGTTAATTGAAGATGGAATGCCCGTAGTTGTTCTAGCTCCAAGAGATAAATATTATAAAAAAACTATTTCAAATATGCAAGAAGTAATAGCAAGGGGTGCTAAAGTTTTATTGATTACCAATAAAAGTAAAGATGAGATTTTTTCAGAAAATATTTGGGAAACAATATTAGTTGAGAGGACGAATGATGACTTGCTACCCTTTTTATTGACAATTCCTTTGCAAAAATTAGCTTATTTTTCAGCTTTAAAAAAAGGATATGATATTGATAAGCCTCGTAATTTGGCAAAATCTGTAACAGTTGAATAATATTGTGGATTTATATTTCTATATTTCAAAAATAGCCTCACCCCTATTAGTACCAAGCAATATTCTTATTTTTTTGTTAATTATTTTTTCTTATATTGGTTTTATCAAAAATAAAATTTTTTTCAGAAAATTTTTTACTTTTATTTTTATTATTTTTTCAATAATTTCAGTTTTCCCTGTAGGACATAATTTAATTTTTTTTTTTCTTGAAAAAAATTTTTATTCCTCCAAAATCCCAAGTGTTGTAGATTATATTTTTGTACCCTCGGGCTCAATTAATAGAATTATTTCTGCAATGGATCTCTTGAAAAATTCGGAGCTAAAAGATGCAAAAATTATATTTTCTTCTGGTGTTGCTTATTTGGATAAAAATAAGAGTAAAGATTCTGAGACTAACTTAGTGAAAGACTTAATATTAAACTCCAATATAGATGGAGATAATATTATTTTCCTACCTGATGCGAGAAATACTTTTGAAAATTTTAAAAGATTGAATGAATTTTTGATAAAAAAAAATAAAATTGATAGCAAAATTCTTTTAATTACAGATGCTTTTCATATGAATAGATCATTAATTATGGCTAAAAAATTTAATCTAAATGTTTCAGGCTTATCATCTAACTATATTACCAAACAAGATTCATTTGGTTTAATCAATTCATATCAAAATATGAGTTTTATTAACAATTTAAGAAAGTTTGATATATTCGTTAAAGAATTGATATCAACAAGCTTTTCAAGATTCTTGTAAGGTTGTTAAGGTTATTGAATAATTAATAAATTCTGATAGAACAATTTCTGGTTGTATATGAAAAATTGGAAAATAAATAGCTGGAGAAATTATCCCTCAAAACATATCCCGGAATATCCGGATAAGAAAGAATTAGATGGAGTTCTTAATAAAATTAGAGATTTTCCCCCATTAGTTTTTGCAGGCGAAACAAGACACTTAAAAGAGCAGCTTGCTCAAGTTGTGGATGGTAAAGCATTCTTATTACAGGGAGGAGATTGTGCCGAAAGTTTTGCGGAGTTTCACCCAGACAACATTAGAGACACATTTAAACTAATACTTCAAATGTCTTTAGTTTTAACTTATTCAGCTTCTTTACCCATAATTAAACTAGGGAGAATTGCTGGACAGTTTTCAAAACCAAGAAGCTCACCTGTAGAAAATATAGATGGTGTAGAATTACCAAGTTATTTAGGAGACAATATTAATGGTATGGAATTTAACAAAAAATCAAGAGAACCAGATCCCAAACGCTTATTCAAAGCATACTCTCAATCAGCCTCAACTCTCAATCTCATAAGAGCTTTTTCTCATGGAGGATTTGCTGATCTTAAAAAAGTTCATACTTGGAATTTAAGTTTTTTAAAAAAAACACCTGCAGGGAAAAAATTCAAAGAATTAGAAGATAAAATTTCTGATGCATTAGCATTTATGGATGCATGTGGAATTAATTCAGATTTTAACAGAAGGTTAAAGACAGTAAATTTTTGGACCTCACATGAAGCTTTACTACTTCCATTTGAGCAAGCAATGACAAGAGTAGACTCTACAACTGGTGAGTATCACGCTACTTCCGCACACTTTGTATGGATAGGTGATAGAACTAGACAATTGGATGGTGGACATGTTGAGTTTTGTCGAGGCATTGAGAATCCTATTGGAATTAAATGTGGTCCTACTTTAAAAAGTGAAGATTTAATTAATTTATGTAACAGAATTAATCCTAATAATGAAAAAGGTAAGATTACATTAATTTCAAGATTTGGTAGTGAAAATGTTGAAAAACATCTGCCAAAATTAATTAGATCTATTAAAAAAGAAGGCTTAAATGTAATTTGGTCATGTGACCCAATGCATGGAAATACAATAAAAGCTACCTCTGGGTATAAAACTCGTCCATTCAACAATGTTGTTAATGAAGTTAAAAATGTTTTTGAATGCCATCAAAGTGAAGGAAGTTTTGCTGGTGGACTGCATATAGAAATGACAGGTCAAGATGTTACAGAATGCACTGGGGGTGCTCAAAAAATATCTGATCAAGATTTATCTAGCAGATATCACACTCATTGTGACCCAAGGCTTAATGCCAATCAAGCATTAGAGTTGGCATTTTTGATTTCTGATGAAATTAAAAAAAATGCAACATATTCAAAAAATAAAATTAAAGTGGCATCTTAATCAATTATATTAAACACAATTTTGTTTAAATTTTATAAAAATGAAACCATTAGAAAAAGCACAATTCATAACCAATTGGATTAAAAAGTATACTGAAATGATGCCAAGTAAGGCACAAGCTTTAATTATAGGAATTTCTGGCGGAATAGATTCATCAGTTTCAAGTACATTATGTGCTATGACAAGTTTAAAAACAATTGTTTTGTCAATGCCTATTAAGCAAAAATCATCTCAGCATGATTTAAGCCTTAAACATCAAGAATGGCTTGTTAAAAATTTTAAGAATGTAGAAGCACACACTATAAACTTAGATCGGTTATTTGAAACGTTTGAAAATAGCTTATCACAATTTGACAGTGAGCTTGGTCTAGCAAATTCAAGAGCGAGACTTAGAATGACTACTCTTTACCAAGTTGCTGCTGCTAATAAGGGAATTGTGGTAGGAACTGGCAACAAGGTTGAAGATTTTGGAGTAGGCTTTTACACAAAATATGGTGATGGAGGGGTAGATATTTCTCCAATCGCTGATTGTAATAAAACAGAAGTTTGGGAGATAGGCAGAGAACTTGACATATTAAAAGAAATTATTGAAGCGACTCCAACAGATGGCCTATGGGATGATGGAAGAACTGACGAAGGTCAATTAGGACTTAGATATGAAGAGCTGGAAGAAGCTATGAACAATATTAATTCAAAAAACAGAGTAAAATACGAAAAAATAAGAGAGATGAACTTGCATAAAATGGAAGCTATTCCAGTTTGTAAGATTCCCAACTAATCTTATAGATTCACAAACCTATAATTACAGTATAATTCTATAACAATGAATAAGGATATTTATTTAACAAATAATCTAAATAACAAAAAAGAGAAGTTCGTTCCTCTGGATAAAAAAAAAATTGGAATGTACGTCTGTGGCCCGACAGTTTATGACAACCCACATATTGGTAACGCTAGGCCTCTAGTTATATTTGATATTTTATTTAAGGTTTTAAAATCAAAATATGGAAATAATTCAGTAAATTATGTCAGAAATATTACAGATGTAGATGATAAAATAATAAAATCTTCAAAAGAAAAAAATATTTCAATTTCAGAATTGACCAGCAACATAATTAAAGGTTTTAATGATGATTGTAAGTACTTAAGTTTAGATGAACCTAGTCAACAGCCGAAAGCAACCGATCATATCGATTTAATGATTGAGATGATTTCATCATTAATAACAAAAGGTTTTGCTTATGAAAAAAATAATCATGTTTATTTTGAGGTAAATAAATTTGATGATTATGGGAAATTATCAAATAAAAAATTAGAAGATTTAATAGCTGGATCAAGAGTGGAGATATCAAAAAATAAAAAGAATGTTGAAGATTTTGTTTTATGGAAACCTTCATTTGATGATGACCCATTCTGGGATTCACCCTGGGGAAAGGGAAGACCTGGCTGGCATTTAGAATGCTCGGCCATGTCAAAAAAATATCTTGGTAATATATTTGACATACATGGGGGAGGTATTGATTTACTTTTTCCTCATCATGAAAATGAAATAGCCCAATCAAGATGTGCAAATAATACTAAATCTTTTGCAAATTATTGGATTCATAATGCTTTTATAACTATGTCTAATGAAAAAATGGCTAAATCCACGGGTAACATATTAAAAATTAAAGATTTTAAAAAAAATCTTGATGGTCAAGTTTTAAAACTTGCGCTTATGAGCTCTCATTACAAGCAGCCCTTAGATTGGAATAAAAAACTCATAAATGATTGTCAAAATACTATTGAAAAATGGTACGAAGCTTACTCATTAGTTAATCAGAAAATTACACTTAATGAAGATATTTTATCCCCACTATACGATGATTTAAATACACCGGGCTATATAGCAAATTTACACCAACTTTATGAAAAGGCATTGAAGGGAAATGATACTGATAAAAATATATTTGTTTTAGCATGCAATTTTATAGGTATTTTAAATAAAACTAAAGAAGAGTGGCTATCTATTAAAAAGAAAAAGCTATTAATTAGTGAGGTAGATATTTTGAAAAATATTGAACTAAGAAATAAAGCGAGAGATGCTAAAGATTACAATGAAGCTGATAGAATTCGAAATGAGCTTTTGGATAAAGGTGTTTTAATAGAAGATAAAGATGGTAAAACAATCTGGAAACTTAAATGAGCAAAGAACGACTTTATATATTTGACACAACATTGAGAGATGGTGCTCAAACACAAGGGGTAGATTTTTCAGTAGATGATAAGGTAAAGATTGCCTCAGCTTTGGATAATTTAGGTGTAGACTATATAGAAGGAGGATGGCCTGGAGCAAATCCCACAGATACTGAGTTTTTTCAAAGAAAACATAAATTTACTAATGCGAAACTTACATCATTCGGAATGACAAAAAAGACAGGTCGTAGTGCTGATAATGACCCTGGATTATCTGCACTCTCAAATTCGAATACACCTGCAGTTTGTTTGGTGGGTAAATCTTGGGATTTTCATGTTGATATTGCATTGGGTATTTCCAATGAAGAAAATTTAGAAAACATAAGAGAAAGTGCAAAACACTTTGTTAAAGAAAAAAAAGAGTTCATGTTTGATGCTGAGCATTTTTTTGATGGGTACAAGGCCAATCCAAAATATGCACTATCCTGCCTTACAGAAGCTTTTGATCAGGGTGCGCGATGGATAGTCTTATGTGATACTAACGGTGGAACATTACCTCATGAAATAACTGAGATAGTTAATGAGGTGTCCAAAGCTATTCCTGGAGAAAACCTAGGCATACACGCACATAATGATACTGGTAATGCGGTAGCAAATTCATTAGCAGCTGTGTGGGCTGGTGTGAGACAGGTTCAAGGAACAATTAATGGTCTTGGTGAAAGGTGTGGTAATGCTAATTTAATGTCATTAATTCCTACATTTTTTTTAAAGAAAGATTTTTCATCTAAATTTGAAATACAAATTAAACCAGAAAATATTAAGAATTTAACAGAATGTTCGAGACTCTTAGATGAAATTTTGAATAGAAAACCAAACAAGCATTTACCATATGTTGGTGCTGCTGCATTTTCTCACAAAGGTGGACTACATGTTTCAGCTGTTCAAAAAGATCCAAAAACATACGAGCACATCAATCCAGAAGAAGTAGGAAATTCTAGGAATATTGTTGTTTCCGATCAATCGGGTAAATCAAATATTATTTCAAGATTAAAAACTATTGGAATTGACATAGAAGAGAATGATCCGAAAATTAAAAAACTATTAGAAGAGGTAAAAGATCGAGAGTTTATAGGGTATAGTTATGATGGCGCAGACGCTTCTTTTGAGTTATTGGCTAGAAGAATTATAGGTGAAATACCAAGATATATATTAATTAAGGAATATGATGTTTCAGTAAAAAAAGATTCATCAGGAAAAATAGTTTCATCAGCAAAAGCCCAGCTCGAAGTAGATGGAAAAAAAATTATTTGTGAAGGTGAAGGTAATGGACCTGTAAATGCTTTAGATAATGCTATCAGACAAAATATAGAAAAATTAAATAAATATTCTAAATACTTAAAAGACCTAAAACTAGTTGATTATAAGGTTAGAATTCTAAACACAGGAACAGAGGCAGTAACAAGAGTTTCAATAGAAAGTACAGACTCAAAAGGAAAAAATTGGTTTACTATTGGTGTTTCAGCCAATATCATTGATGCTTCATTTAAAGCTTTGGTAGATAGTTTGGATTACAAACTATTCAAAGACAAGGCTCCAGCAAGCAAATAATTATGAAGACTAAAAAGTATTCAACAACCCCAGCTGATGCTAAAAATAGAATAACTGCTAAACCCATTATATGTTACCCAATAAATACCTTAAAAGAGACCAATTTACCTTTATTACACCTCGCAAGAAAGAAAATAGAAAAAATTAATGAAATAATGATACCACCAAGAGACGCAAAAACTTTTGAGGTTAAAAAGGGTCAATTTTTCAGAATTGAAAGCGTAGAAGGTCCTCAAGTTGGTGATTTAAATATTTTCCAAGCAAATAACTTAGAAGAGAAATTTTATTCAGGTAAAACTAGAGTTCTTTATGGAACTCATCTTTCAACTGGAGATAAAATGTTTAGTAGCTTTCCCTATCTGAGATCGTTAGTAACAATTACTTGGGATACTTTAGATTGGTATGGATATGATAAAGATGGAGGATCTGTTCACGATGTTATAGGAACGCGTTGTGACCCATATACTTCAAAATTACTTTCCGATAACGAATACCATTACTGTTGTCATTCAAATTTAATAAGAGCTTTAGTTAATGAAAAAGGAATTAAAACTGATGAAGCTGAGAAATTAGTTCATGATGTTTTAAATGTTTTTATGTGCACTGGATTTACTAATGATACCAAACAATATTTTATGAAATCAAGTCCAGTAAGACCAGGTGATTATTTAGAATTTTTTGCCGAAACAGATTTACTTGGTGTTTTATCAGCTTGCCCTGGTGGTGATTGTGGATCAGAACATTCTTCAGATAATGTTAAATGTTATCCATTAAAAGTTTCAATTTGGTCTGCACCACAAGAACTTCTTAAAGATTTAATTAGTTCGAAAACATCAAGTTATAGTAGAAGTCACGGATTAGGTTAATTTAATCAATAATGTCCTTTAATAATATTTCATTTATTTTACACCAACCTCAATTATCTGAAAACATAGGTGGATGCGCTAGAGCTATAAAAAATTTTAACTTTAAGAAGTTAGTAATTATAAAACCAAAGCCAATTTTTCCAAATGATAAAATTTTGGCAACCTCTGTTGGCGCTAAAGATTTAATATTAAATGCAAAAGTTTATGAAAATTTAGAATCTGCTATTAAAAAAGTAGATTACGTTATTGCCACATCAGCAAGGTTTAGAAATAAGAATATTAAACATATAAAATTAAATGATTTAAAAAGAATTGATTTTAACAAGAAGGTTGCTTTTTTATTTGGTTCTGAGGCATCTGGACTTTCTAATAATGAAATTAGTTATGCAAATTATACTGTGCAAATACCAACTAATCCTGATTTTAAATCTTTAAACCTATCTCATAGCGTTATTATCATTGCACACACTGTGGCAAGCATCATTAATTTAAAAGGAACAAATTACTCTAAATCAAAAAAAGTATCTCTTGCAAGTAAAAGAGATATTCAGGCGATGACTAATTTGTGTATAAAAAAATTAGAAGAAAAGAGCTTTTTTAAGCCTCAAGAGAAGAGACCCATCATGCTAGAAAACTTAAGAAGTATTTTTTCAAAATTGGAGCTATCGGAGAAAGAAACGCGCATTTTATCGAGTGTATTTGCTAGTTTAGCCAAAAAAGGTTGATTGACAAAATAATGAGTAAGTTTATAACCCCAACTATCAAATGACAAAAAGAATAAGTTCTAAACATAAAATAGACAGAAGGTTAAAAATTAACCTATGGGGTAGACCTAAGAGTCCCTTCAATAAAAGAGATTACGGACCTGGTCAACATGGGCAAGGTAGAAAAGGAAAACTTTCTGATTACGGAATTCAATTACAGGCAAAACAGAAGTTAAAAGGTTACTATGGTAACATTAATGAAAGACAATTCAGAAATAT
>Ga0209709_10002964_pt1 | contig 14386 bp, 8 predicted proteins | sample ArcticOcean_MG_C_2_FD_187435 | JGI IMG/M metagenome (GOLD analysis project Ga0209709, IMG submission 187435) | Marine microbial communities from western Arctic Ocean - ArcticOcean_MG_CB4_136 (SPAdes) (version 2) | ecosystem: Environmental > Aquatic > Marine > Oceanic | place: Arctic Ocean... | reverse complement strand
CAACGGTGTATACTGATGTTACACTTGAAACAGCGGTATCTTCTGGTTATATTGATAACGGTAGTGGTGGTGCAATTCAAGTTGTTATTGGTCCAAAGAATGGCCATGGGTATAATGCAGTGAATGAATTGGGTGGCCACTATGTTATGATGAACACATTGTTTATTGGCGCAGAACGTGATGATCTTCTCACGGGAAATGATTTCCGTAACATCTCGATTGTTTCTGACCCGACGACTTACGGAACTTCAACAGTTGCATCTGACTCGACAATTCGTCAAACTTATGCAACACATCTTACCAGTGTTACTGGAACATTTACTGCTGACGAGAAAATCACTCAGGCAACAACTCTTGCGGTTGGTAAGGTTGTAGAATGGGATAGCACTAACTCTATTCTTTATTATCAACAGGAACGATTTACTGATTACGGAACAACTTCAGTTGGTGCATACACAGCATTCTCTGGATCAAATGTTATCACTGGGGGAGACTCAAGTGCAGTGGGAACGCCGGACTCGACATCAGATACAGCAGTAACCCTAGCAAACGCTTTTACTATCACATTTACGGATGGTTATGTTACTCCTGAACTTCAACCAGATAGTGGTAATATCATATATAATGAAAACAGATCACCTATCTCCCGCGCTACAGACCAAACGGAAGATATTAAAATAGTAGTGGAATTCTAATATGGCACAAAAAACTAATCTTAACGCATCACCGTATTTTGATGATTTTGATACTGATAATAATTATCAGAGGATTCTCTTTCGCCCAGGCTTTGCAATTCAAGCAAGGGAACTTACCCAACTTCAGAGTGCATTACAGCATCAGATAGAATCACATGGAAGTCATGTCTTTAGAGAAGGTGCGATGGTTGTTCCGGGCCAAGGCACGACACAGAGTTATTATTCCCTTAAACTTGCAGGAACTTTTGCTGATGAAACTATTGATCCTTCTCAATATTATAATACGACAACACCAGTAATAATTACTGGTGCAACAAATGGTGTCACTGCAAAGGTTATTGGTTATAAAGCTGCAACAACGACAGACCAACCGCTATTATATCTGTCATACATTCGTTCTGGTACTGATTTTGAGACTTCTGTATTTGCCGACGGGGAGAACATTAGTGCTAATATAGTTATCCAACATTCAACAGCATCCTATGCGATAGATACAGCATCTGTTACAACTTACACTTCTGCATACAGTGTAGCAGCGGGGTCTAGTACAGCTGAACTTTCAGGTTCAACAGGCCCGGCATCAAGGACAGGAACGGCATATGCTATTGAATCCGGTATCTATTATGTTCGTGGTTTTTTTGTTAATAACTTAGCAGAAACATTAGTCCTTGATAATTACTCAGAAGATTATTCGGGAACAGTTGGTTTTAGAATAACAGAGAATATCATTACACCAGAATCAAATACAGAATTGTTAGATAATTCAACAGGAGCTAGCAATTTTGCTGCTAAAGGCGCACATCGATTAAGTATTAGTGTTGCACTAACTTCAACTACAGATACACCTATAGTTGAAAAGGATTTTATTTCTCTCATTAGTATTAGAGGTGGTAATTCGTTAACCCTTAGTAGGTCAACACCATATGCAGCTCTTGCAGATGAATTTGCAAGACGAACTAATGATGAGTCAGGAAATTATACTACGCGGCCATTTACATTTACTATGGATGAATGTATTCCTATAAATCCTGAGCCAACTCGTTTCAAAGGCCGGTATACAGTGGGTGACACAACTGATGATGATAATATTGCTAACAGTTCCTTACTTTCCCTCATTGTCTCGCCGGCAAAGGCATACATTAATGGTTTTGAAATTGAAAAAACACAAATTTCTATTAAAGACCTTAACAAAGCAAGAAATTTTGATACATTTAACGCTGGCATCTCAACCTTTGATGCGGGGAACTATGCACTTATCTCAAACGTATATGGAAGTCCCGATATAACAGCAATTACAGGTGAATCTACATCATTTAAAACTTTACAATTTTATGATACAGCTAATAGCACCAGAGGCGCGGCAAATGGAAATTTGATTGGTGTTGGTCGAGCTCGTGCAATAGAATATCACTCCGGTGTAGTTGGAGCAAGTTCAACAAATATCGAATCTATCTATAAGTTGTATCTGTTTGATATTCGTCCTTTTACAAATTTAACTTTGAGTGGTACACCATCCCCAACTCTTCTGGCATCTCACGCAAATGGCGGGGTTTTGGTAACTGGTAGCAACTCTGGTGCAACAGGTATTGTTTATGCATCTGGAACTTCTGGAACTAGTGTTAATCTAACTTCCATAGTTGGGACATTTCGCACTGGAGAAAAAATTACAGCATCTGACTCTGCGGAAGCAGGTGGGATAGTTGAGAACTCAGGTAATACAGACCTTACAATTTTGGATACATCAACCAAGAATTTTGGTAATTTCAGACAAGTTTACATGGCCGATGCCGATTCGGGTCATGACTTTACAGCTGATTTTGTTACAGAGCGCGATTCGACATTGGCCGCAGTTTTACTTGAAGAAAGCGAAAGCCGCAAAGATGGGGTTCAACTTACAGAGGGGGAGGAAGTGCAGGATTTGGAAGCTCCTGTTGCTGCAAAGTTGCAATTTCCAAATAAAAATAGAGCAGTATTTAAACTACCAAAAAAGACGGTTAAGACACTCCTAACTGCAACAAATAGTGGTGCAAGTGATACACAGTATACTATCCGTCGGCAGTTTGTTGGAACGTCTTCTTCTTCTGGTGTTGTTACTTTTTCTGCTGGTTCTAATGAAACATTTGGAGCACATGCTGAGGCAGATTATACAATGTCTATTCTTACTGCTGGTGACGGCACCGGTTCGGCCGGAGATATTGTTAGTATCGCCAGCACACTTAGTGGCGCAGGGTCAACAGCTATCACTATTACCGATGACACGATTTTAGGTGCTTCTGCAAAAGTAAAACTTCTTGCTACAATTCTTAAAACTTCTATTACGCAAAAATCTAAAACAGTAAATTTGATGAAACAGTTAAAGGTGACATCTGGGGCTACAGATGCTTATGGAACCCGGCCGGCAGATAGAGATATTTCTCTTGGTAGAGCAGATGTCTTTAGACTTCTTGCAGTGATTGACTCTGAAGATGCAAGTACAGATGCTGTTGCTCCAGAACTTACATTGACTACTCAGAGTGGAACATTTACGCGAGGGGAGAAAATTACTGGCGGAACATCTAATGCAACTGCAAGAATCATTGACATTACCTCTCCCATGAGCTATGTTCGTCCAACCCGTCTTGCGTTTGTATCTGGTGAAACAATTACAGGAGAAAGTTCTGGGGCAACTGCTGTAATTAGCGCTCTTACTGATATTGTAGGTGTAGGTATTACGAATAAATTCTTATTCGATAGTGGACAACGAGATAACTTTTATGATATTTCACGAATTGTGAGAAAAACCAACGCGGCAGCTCCTACAGGAAGACTACTAATCATATATGATTATATGGAACATGGCACAGGTGATGTTCTAACTGTTGATTCATATACTGATGTTGCGAACCAGATGAATTATAAAAATATTCCAAGATATAGCCAGTTTCCACTAAGAGATACTTATGATTTTCGACCAAGAGTTGAGGATATTGCTGGTACGTCAAGTACTCTAGAAACAATTGATGAAATTACTGGAAACTCATTTGATTTTTATTCAAGACAATATGATGGCACAGGAGCATCAACCGTTGATGTTTGCAAGCCAGGATCAACTATTCAATCAGATTTTGAATATTATCTTCCAAGGAGATCAACGGCCATAATTAACAGTAGAGGTGTGATTTCTATTTTAGACGGTATATCTGCTGAAGTACCTCAGGCGCCAGACTTACCAGTAGGTGTTATGAAGCTTGCTGAAATTAGAGTACCAGCATTTACTTTTAGTCCGTCGTCTGTTGTTGTTACTAGAACTAGAAATCAAAGATTTACCATGAAAGATATTGGTAAAATAGCTCGGCGAGTGACAGCTGTTGAAAGGATGACAACTCTAAATCTTCTGGAACGAAATGCAGCTTCATTTGAAGTAACAGATGCTAACGGTTTAAATCGATTTAAATCTGGATTTATGGTTGATAATTTCCAAGGACATAAGGTTGGTGATGCCTTCCATAAAGATTATAGAGTTGCTATGAACTTTCAGACAGGAGAGCTCCGTCCACCCCATATCACTAAATCTGTTGACCTAGAAGAAAGTGTTACTACTGATGCAGCAAGAACAGGCGCTGGTTATCAAAAGACAGGCGATCTTCTCACTCTACCATATACAGAAGTTGTATTAACAGAACAACCTTTTGCGAGTACGGTTGAACGTGTTGCTCCATATATGACTGCAACATGGAAAGGTGTGATGGAAATAAGTCCAACTCAAGATAACTGGATGGAAACAGAAATTGCGCCAGAACTAGTTCTTAATGTAGAAGGTAACTATAATGCAGTTATTGCTGCTATTGGTAATAACATGGGCACTGTTTGGAATTCATGGGTAACTAATTGGGCGGGTACTGTGGCACTGGACGACGGAACCGTTGCCGAACCCAAACCAGTGTCGGTAACCGCCGGCGGCGGCGGGGGGGACGATAATGACGACGCTGACGGGTTCGACACCGCCGCGGGCGAAGATGACTATGGGATTGGCGAATTCGGCGAATTCGATGGCGGGTTCGACACCGGCGAAAGCGGATATGGCGGGTTCGACGCCGACGGCGGCTGGGATGGCGGCGACGGCGATGGTGGCGATGGCGGCAAGATTATCTGTACTGCAATGAACCAGATGTACGGCTTTGGTGGTTTCCGCAATGCAGTTTGGTTGAGGTATCAGAAATCTAACATGATGAGAGAGGAGTATGAATTAGGTTATCATAAATTATTCATGCCTCTGGTTAAGAAGATGCCATCAAATAACTATATTAGATTATTTTTGGAGAGAGTAGCTAAAAACCGGACAATAAACTTGAGAAAAGAAATGCGAGGTCAAAAAACCGATATTGAATATAGGGTATTTAAGTATGCCATTAGACCAATATTCTTTGCAGTTGGTTGGTTGGTTAAAAAGAAAATTCTATCTAAAACGGACATATAATGTTAGATGTGTTTGGGTATATATTGCTGAGTTTTTTATGGTGGCAATTCCTTTCGGCAACAGCAATAAGTGCTGGGTATCACAGATATTTCTCGCACAGCGCGTTTAAGGCTCCAGTATGGTTTGAATATTTTGTATTGTTGTTTGGTTCTCTTGCATTTACTGGACCGCTACTTGGGTGGGTTTGGATTCATAGAACACATCATTTACATTCCGATACTGATAAAGACCCGCATAGTCCAAAATATTTAGGATTCTGGAGAACTTTTTTTGTTTTACCCGGCCGAAGAAGTCATTGGCAAGATCAAAAACTTTCTCGACACCATGTGAAAGGTTTGTTAAAAAATAAAAGAGTTGTATTTTTTTATCGTAATCATAAAATTATACGCATGATTACTTTTATTTTGGGGGTTCTACTATTACCAGTTGAATGGTTTTTAGTCCTGATCGTATCACCAATGATTTTTGGTTATTTGGGTTTCGGTTTGCTCAATGCAGTTTGTCATAAAAGAGGAATACCAAATAACACATGGTGGGTATCTATATTTACAGCTGGAGAGGGGTGGCATAAAAATCACCATGATAATACTAAAAGAATATTGAATGGAACGAAGTGGTATCACATAGACACTGGTGGATATGTGTCGAAATTGATTGGGTGTTTATAATGAAAAAGAATAGAAAAGAGTTACCTGCTTTGGGTATTCTTAAAGATATAAAAATAGACATAAAATCACTTGTAGAATATTGCATCAGTCAAGGACTTCTTGATACTAATTTGTATGATGATATAAATGTGACTACTCGCGCTGATGATATAAAGATGACTAGATTTCCTCTTGTGAATGGCTCTCTTGATCCATCTTCACATTTCAATACAAATAAGGGGATGCAAGATTTCACAATTGCTAATTCATATTGTAAGGAAAGTTTTTTTAAAGAAGAAGAAGCTGAATTTTTGCAGAGTGAAAAGTACAAACAATTATATCTGACTGAATTTGATTCCTCAAAGCGTTCAAAAAAATTATCTCTTCATGAAACAAACATTTTTGAAAGAAGTAGAAGACTGAACCCAGAACATCCAAGTTATCTACCAGAAGCTGATGAGTATAATTATGGGATAAGAAACTCTTTAGTTTGTGGGGAAATTGAAAAGGTTTTAGATTGTTTCAAAGCATCTTTAACTAGAGTCAGATTTGCAAACTTAGATGCTAACTTTAAATTAAAACCACATTTAGATTATGACCCATCATATGTAACTAGGTATCATATTCCAATCAAAACAAATAAAGATTGTTTAGTTTGTGTGGAAAGGGGTGGAAAAATTATAAAAAGACATTTCCCCGCCGATGGACAAGTTTATTTCTTAAACACTGGGTTGAAACACTGGGCTGAAAACAATTCAAATGAAAATCGTATACATCTTATTGTAGATACAAAAAGTCAAGAGGATTTGGTGTCTTTACAGGAGGTATAAATTTTTGTTTGTTATACAGATATGTATAAATAGATATAAATATAAAGGAATAACACGATGGTAATGAGAGATTACAATGCTATTACCCAATCAAGATCAGGTGTTCTAACGGAAGTATCCGAGAATATTGAGCTCACAACTAATGGATTCAAATCTATTGCTCAAACTCTTATTCCATATGCCCGGTCAAAAATAATATTTTTTACAGCAAAAAGTCTAAAACCTTTTACGAAGATGTTTGTATATTTTGATAAAAGGTTGGTTAATGCTCATGTTATTCCTGCTTCAAGTGGAGCAATTGGAACGACATATTCAAATTTTTCTGATGTTATAACGCCTGTTGCTGGCAGCACTTTAATCACAGATGGTGTTGGTAACTGTGAAGGGTCATTTCGTATCCCTAATCCAAGAATTGCTGGTAATCTACAGTTCAAAACTGGTGATCTTGAATTTGTTCTAACTTCAAACGTGAATAATGCTCAAGTGGGTGACGGTATAAATGAAATTGTTGCCAGGGAAACATATGCTGAAGCGATGTATTCTGCTAAAGGTATATTGGATACTCAGCAAGAAACTATTATTGCTACAAGAAACGCGATTGTAAGGACAACAGCACTAAATGAGCAAAGTGGGGTTATTGTCGGGGACATCATCCCGCTGACCGGTGACGCGCTGGCATCGGACCCTCTGGCACAAACCTTTATTGTTCTAGACACTGATACTGCGGATGAGGGTATATCGGGTGCATTTTTAACTTCGTGTGATATATTTTTCTTTGCAAAAGATAATGATTATCCTGTAACAATGGAAATTCGTAATGTACTCAACGGAGCTCCGGGCCCGAAGGTTTTGCCCTTTGGTAGAAAGACATTGCAATCTTCTCAGGTTTCGCTTTCTGACGATGGAAATACGGCGACTACTTTCACATTTGACTCTCCTGTATATGTGCAGGGTGGAATAGAATATGCTGTTTGCCTCCTATGTAATACACCAGAGTATAAAGTATGGATTGCTGATTTAGGAACACAAGATACATCTGGAAATGAAATTTCAGATCAACCTCATGTTGGTGTATTGTTCAAGAGTTCAAATAATAGTACATGGGTTCCTTCACCTACCCAAGACATGAAGTTCTCAATGAAACGTGCTAAATTTGACACAACAAATTCTGGTTTAGTTAATTTACAGAATAAAGTTTTACCTACAAAAATACTTATAAGAAATCCTATAGAAATGACTGATAACAGCACAACTTTGAGAATTATTCATTCACATCACGGCATGTATGGTGCAACTAATAACGTCACTATTACTGGTGTTGTGTCTGGCGCATCCACTACCCTTAATGGCGCTATTACTGCTGCAGCAACGTCAATCACATTAACAAGTGGAACAAACTTTGATGATACGAGCGGTAAATATTCTAGGGATGCATCCAGCGTATATTATATTAAGATAGATGACGAGATCATCAGTTATGAAACTATCTCTGGAACGGGTATTACTAGCGCCACACGGGCTGCAAATAGTACAACGGCCGCGGCCCATGCGAATGGAGCAACTGTAAGATTATATCAAATACATAAGGTTCCATTGTACGATATTAATAAGACACACACTACGATAAGTAATATTGGTATTGATGATTATACCATCACTCTTGCAACTACACCCGTTATTGATGGTGCTGGCAGCACATCTTCCCTTGGAGGTAGTTTTGTTAATGCAACAGAAAATGCCCAGTATGATGTTTCTACTACAAACATGGGTCTTTTGACACCGCCGGGAACCGACATTTCCACAGGTTTTCTGGGAACATCTTCAACAAGCCCCAGTGGATCAGAAACTTCATTTACAAAATCTACAACTACTGTAAATGTTCCTTTGGAAGATAATTATTTTTGGTCTACTTCTTATATGGTCGCATCTGGTATTAATGAAACAAATGAAATGGCTGGTACTAAGTCTCTTAATATTCCTATGACTTTATCAACAACGATAAATTCTCTATCTCCTGTTATTGATCTTCAACGGTTATCTTTGGTTGCTGTTGCGAACAAGGTAAACGTAATCAATTCTTCATCTGATGTATATCCAACATCTATCTATTCGGCAATGACTGAACCAGAAGGTGATGATCATGCAGCGGTATATTTAACCAAGAAGATAAATCTAGAGAACCCCGCAACTTCGTTACGAGTTATTTTTGATGCGAACAGAGAGGATGCTGCTAGTATCAAAGTGTTGTATAAGATTTTGCGTGTCGATGATGCATTCGATTTTGATGAAATTGGATATAAATTCTTCAATGATGATGGAACGATTGCTGGGTCTGGTGGACCAGATGTTACTGTTAACCCGTCTATTTCATTAAATCAGTTCAATGAATATGAATATACCGCTGGTGTAACTGACGATGGTGTTGGAACAGCATTAGATGATTTCATTTCATTTCAAATAAAGATTGTTCTGAGAACAACAAACTCTGCTAGGCCGCCTAGAATCAGACAACTCAGAGTTCTGGCATTGGCAACATAAAATGAGCAAACTTATTAAAGTGGATGGACATTCAGATTTGGTTAGGGATAATCATAGTCATGCTATTATAAATACAAATAAGTCTGCTTATGATACTGCAAAAAAACGTGCTGGAGAAGCACAGAGACAGAGAGATGGAATCAGAGAAACTGCCCGAGAAATTAATAATTTGAAATGCGAAATGTATGAGATTAAATCCCTGTTAAAAAAATTAGTGGAAGAGAAATAAAATGGCAACAGTAACCTCATCGCAATTATCGCTAGAGAAAACTCTAGAAGAATTGATTACAGAGTATAATAACCTTCGATCAGATGTTAGTTCTGTAACACTTGAAACTCTTATTACTGCTGCAAGTTCGGTAATAACCTTTGAGGGTACTACAGATGATTCCTATGAGACAACTCTCGGTGTTGTAGACCCCACTGCTGATCGGACCATCACTCTACCGAATGTTACTGGTACAGTTGTTACCACTGCTAATGCTGGCGATGGTGCGACCACAACAACATTCGCTGACCTAGACCAGTTCCTAATTAACGATGGTGGTACTCTCAAGAAGATGGCCCTATCTACAATTGCGGCAAGTCTCCCTGCACTGACCCCTGCTTCTGCTAACGCAAATGCTCTGGGTTCTGCAGCACTCGAATGGGCTGATCTTTTCCTTGGTGACAGCTCTGTAATTAGTTTTGGTAATGATCAAGATACAACATTGACACACACAGATGGAAGTGGTCTAACACTTAACTCAACAAATAAACTTATGTTTAATGATGCATCACAGTTTATTCAAGGTGCCAGTGCAACAGTCCTTGATATTGCTGCTACAGATGAGATTGAACTTACTGCTACTCTAATTGATGTGGTTGGTAATTTTACTGCTAGTGGAATTATCAAAACAGATGACACTACTGCTGCTACAAGCACCACAGATGGATCATTGCAGACTGATGGTGGTTTGTCTGTAGTTCTAGATGCAGTTATTGGTAATGACCTATTGTTGCTTAGTGATGCAGCTGTTCTAAGTTTTGGTGCTAACTCAGAAGTTACACTAACTCATGTACACAATGACGGATTACTACTTAATACTGATATGCAACTCCAGTTCCGTGATTCTGCAATTAACATTAGATCAGACGCTGATGGCGATTTAGATATTAACGCTGATGATGAAATCGAACTTAATTCAACTTTAATTGATATCAATGGTAATGTTGAGATTAGTGGTACACTTGCACAAGCAGATACCGTAACAATGGCTACAAATAAAAAGATACAGTTCCGTGACACTGCTATTCACATTAGTTCAACTGCTGATGGTGATTTATCCATTGCTGCTGACGATGAGATAGATATAACTTCAACTCTAATTGATATCAATGGTAATGTTGATATTAGTGGTACTGCTTTAATTACCGGCGTTGCAACGCACGGTGGTAATGTCATTTCCGATACCGACAGCACAGATGACCTTGGCACCACGGGGGTACGCTGGCGCGCCTTATATGTCGATGCTATTACTGCCACAGACCAAATCACGGCCACAGGATTCACTGGTACGCTAGATGGCATACTCGGCTCCGGCGCTGCTGCTGCCGCAACTGTGACAACTTTAACCGCAAGCGGTGTGGCATCTGTTGACGACACCACCGACACGACATCCGGTACGACTGGCTCCATTCACACTGATGGCGGCCTCGGAGTCGCTAAAGCTCTTTATGTTGGCACGACGGCGAAGATAATTGGCGTCACGACACACGGCGGTAATGTCGTCTCGGACACTGACAGTACAGATGATTTAGGCACCACGGGGGTACGCTGGCGCGCCTTATATGTCGATGCAATTACTGCAACTGACCAGATCACGGCCACAGGATTCACAGGAACTCTAGACGGTATTCTTGGCAGTGGCGCTGCGGCCGCAGCAACTACTACTACTCTTGCTTCTACTACTATTACTGCTAGTGGTATTATTAAAACCGATGATGCTACACAAGCAACATCTACAACAGATGGATCATTGCAGACTGATGGTGGTTTGTCTGTTGCTAAAGATGCTGTATTGGGTAATGACCTTATCATGATAAGTGATGCCGGTGTTGTTAAATTTGGTGTAAATGCTGATGTAACTTTGACGCACGTTCATGACACTGGTATTCTTTTAAATAGTACAAATGTAATCCAGTTTAATGATGCATCACAGAATATTGGCGCACCTTCTGCCACAGTTCTAGACATTAATGCTACAGACGAAATCGAACTTAATGCAACATTAGTTGATATAAATGCGAATGTTGAAATCAGTGGTAACCTCACCGTCAGTGGAACAACCACACAGGTTAACACTGTTACCATGAATGCGGCAAATGCAATTATCCTTGAGGGTGCAACAGCTGATGATTACGAAACAACACTGACACTAGTTGACCCAACTGCTGATCGTACTATCACTTTGCCTAATGAGACCGGGACGGTTCATACTACTGGTGGGACTACCACGCACACAAGCATTGTAATTGCCAATACTGCTAACATTGGTTCTGTTGGTGATACCGATGCAATTGCGATTGCTGCTAATGGCGTAGTCACGTTCAGTCAGATACCAGTTATGCCAGCAAACTCTATTGATAGTGATGAATATATAGACGGTTCTATTGATAGAGCGCATCTTGCTGCTGATATTATTGATGGAACTAAAATTGCTGATGATGCAATTAATTCTGAACACTATGTGGATGGTAGTATTGATACAGCACATATTGCTAATTCTCAAATAACAGTCGGAAAGATGGCAGCAAACTCCGTTGATAGCGCCCAATATGTAGATGATTCTATTGATACTGCACATTATGCTGCGGGTTCTGTTGATGCTACTGCTTTAGGTGCTGATTGTGTAACCGCTGCAAAGATTGGTGATAATGTACTTAATTCAGAACACTATGCTGCTGGTAGTATTGATGCAGAACACTTAGCCTCGGATTCAGTTACCGAAGTAAAGATGGCGGCAAACTCTGTAGATTCTCAGGCTTATGTAGATGCTTCTATTGATACCGCACACTATGCGGCGGGTTCTGTCAATGCTACAGCGTTAGGTGCAGATTGTGTTACAGCAGCAAAGATTGGTGATAATGTTATTAATTCAGAACACTATGCTGCGGCTAGTATAGATAACGAACACCTAGCAGATGGTGCAGTTGGTGGAAATGAACTAAAAACTGTATCAACATTGTTAATTAAAAACGCTGCCGGTGGAACCTTGAAAACACTTTATGGCGCCGGTGCGCTGTGATTATTATGGGAGTTATTAATTAATGACTGTTCGTATCCCAGTAAAATATGACGGCAATAATATTGTAGAGATGACCACAGGTGAAAGAACTGAGTGGCATGCCTATATTGCGTATCTCTATGCTCAAGGACCAACTGTAACATGCACCGTTGTAAGTGGTAGTGGCACTTTAACTCCAGCTATGACAGATACGAGATTTCAGGCTGGAGCAGGAACTACTCATGTATCTGCTTTTGTTGCAGAAGGAACAACAGCAGAACCCAGCACAGTCACAGTAGCATATGATAAAATCACTGGACCAACTTATGATACAAGTGGTGCTGCAAATGCTGATCTCGGTGCTGTTGGTTATCCATTATATGCGTTGGCCAGCGGTGATTTACAGGTCATGACGATAACAGATTACCGTGATACTTTCATTTATGCCACACTAACTGCTATGGGTGCTGCGACGGAAAGTGCGGCAACTAACGGAACATATACAATTTCAACCTCTGCAACTGCTACGCACTATACAGAGGTTTCTAACGGCTCAGGTGGCACGCCAGTATACCTCGATACACGAGCAAATGCAGCTGCGTATACCGCAGCGGGTATTACAGAAACCCTTGATCAACCGACTACTATTAACACTTATTATTTACACAGACAAAGTAGGGCAAGGTCTTTTCCTTCTGCAGCGTGTTTGTTCGCAGAGTCCGGTGGTGATATTATACAAGGTCCATTGGCGGCAGATAGCAGCACATTTAATGCTGCATTGGCAAACGATATAAAATATTATGCAGCAGAGGACAGCGGTGGATATAAGATTAGTTATAACATCGGCGGCGCTGGTAATTCTAGAGGGACTGCTATGGTGGATACCAAATTGGACAACGCGGCGGGTACATACACAACCAATCTTGTTAATATAAATGATTATCGCGCACAGGAATTTCCAGCGGGAAATGCTTCAACAATCGCAACTCATGTATTTAAAATAGACTTGGTATAATCTTATAAATATATTACACAGGAGAAATTAAACATGTCATATGTATGGGAAAATAAAATTACAGACTATTACTACACTAATCCAGAGTTGGATACTGTTGCTGTTCTATGGACAGACGAAGAGGACGTGACTCGTGAGCATTACATTAAGATTGATGAGACAGATGAACAATGGAGAGATTTTATTACAGAAGTTCCATACGAATATATAAACGCCCGCACAGAGGCACGGCATGACGATCATCGTGAATTGTTCAAACTGGCATTTCGAAATTACGCGGCAAGGCCTGATGTAAATTTACTCCCAGCGCCGGGCGAGGACGAACCTCCGATTGTTGTTGACAGCGATAAAGTTCCGCTTCATCGAACTATTTTTGATTTTATGACTCGTTTTGATAACACAGATGCCGAACTAAAGGAAGAATTGTTTAAGCTTAAATTAAAAATATTTGAAGAGGAAACAGTTAAAAATTCAAAGTCAGCTGATAAATTCAAAAATGCGAAGACCTTTATTCGTAAAGCAGAAAATCCTATAGATGTTTTGTTAGGATATATGGTGTTTACAGCTGGTGCAGAACTTGAAATAGCTGAGACGGAAAAATTTGAAGTGTTGGGAGTTCATCTTCCAACAAAATAATATTATGGAGAGTGACATGAATGTACTTGGAGTTTCTGAAGGATTCCATGACGCTGGTGTTTGCTTACTGAGGAATGACCGAATTCATTTTGCTTCCCACAGTGAACGCCATAGTCGGAAAAAGGGTGACAAGTGGGTACATAATACACAATTACCCACAACCAAAATTAACAAACCAGATATAATCGCGTATTATGAGAAACCTTTTCGTAAGAACTTGCGACGACTCTATGCTGGACAACAGTGGCAGAAACCTCGTAGAAAATACGATATGTATTTTGGACACCATGAGTGTCATGCTGC
>Ga0209709_10002963_pt1 | contig 14387 bp, 15 predicted proteins | sample ArcticOcean_MG_C_2_FD_187435 | JGI IMG/M metagenome (GOLD analysis project Ga0209709, IMG submission 187435) | Marine microbial communities from western Arctic Ocean - ArcticOcean_MG_CB4_136 (SPAdes) (version 2) | ecosystem: Environmental > Aquatic > Marine > Oceanic | place: Arctic Ocean... | reverse complement strand
TTCCATCTCCAAGTAATCTTTTGTATTGATCTAAATCATGGGGGGTACTAATTAATAGAACCTCACGGATACCCGCTTCCATAAGAACAGATAAGGGATAATACACCATGGGCTTATCATAAACAGGTAATAACTGCTTAGAAACTCCTAGTGTAACTGGAAAGAGTCTTGATCCTATTCCACCGGCAAGGAGGATGGCTTTCATTTATTATTTTTTTTCAAAGATAAGAAGGTTTTCTATTTTTAATAGATGATTATTAATTTTGACTACAGCCCGAAGTTATTTCAAAAATATGCTTTGTAAATCCCTGTATTTATTTACTTTTTATGTTATTTAATATAAAAAATAAAGTATATTTAAATGTAAATTTAATCAAAATTACGTTAGAATATTTGATTTTAAATGTTAAATGGAATGTGAGATTAGTCATAATATTCACAAATCATATCAAAAACCCTAAACTTAATCCAAGTGATAATTCATATATTTTCATTAATTTTAATTAATGAAAATTATTCCTTACGGCAAACAGAACATTACACAAGAAGACATAAACGCTGTCTTAGAGGTCTTGAAATCTGATTATTTAACTCAAGGTCCAAAAATTCAAGAATTTGAAAAAGAATTTGCAAAATATGTAGGAAGTAAATATGCTGTTTCTGTTTCAAATGGAACGGCAGCACTTCACTTATGTAATATTGCTTTAGAGGTAAAAAAAGGAGATAAAGTAATTACAACTCCTATTACATTTACAGCGTCTGCAAATTCAGTTTTGTATTGCGAAGGAGAAGTTATATTTTCTGACATTGATCCTGATACTTATTTACTAGACATTCATAAAGTAAGAGAGTTACTTGAAAAATCACCTAAAGGAACCTTTAAAGGAATAATTCCAGTTGATTTTGCCGGTAGATCAGTAAATTTAGAGGAATTTAGAAAATTAGCTGATGAATATGGATTATGGATTATAGAAGACTCTTGTCATGCTCCTGGTGGTTTTTTTAAGGATTCAATGGGTGTAGAACAAAATTGTGGTAATGGAAATTTTGCAGATCTATCAATTTTCTCTTTTCATCCAGTAAAACATATAACAACTGGAGAAGGAGGAATGATTACAACTAATAGGGAAGATTTATACAAAAAATTACTAATCCTAAGAACTCATGGAATCACAAAAAATGAAAACGAATTTTTGAACTCCAGTAGTTTTGCTTCCGGAATTAATAATCAAATTTTAAATTACCCGGGGTGGTATATGGAAATGCAAACTTTAGGCTTTAATTATAGATTAACAGATTTTCAAGCTGCTCTTGGTATAAGTCAATTAACCAGGGCAAATGAGGGACTCTCAAAAAGAAAAAATATTGCCTTAAATTACTACAATGCATTTAAAAACAAAAGTTATATAAAAGGACAATCTGGATATTTAGAAGGACATGCATATCATTTATATGTTATTGAAGCAGAAAGAAGAATTGAGCTTTATAATTTTTTAAAAGAAAAAAATATTTTAGCTCAAATCCATTATATTCCAGTTCATAAACAACCTTATTATGTAAGTCTTTACGAAGAACAAATTTTTCAATATGCAGAAGAATATTATAAGCACTGTTTAAGTATTCCAATGTATCCATCGCTTTCTAGCAAAGACCAAGAAATAATTATTTTCACGATAAATCAATTTTACGAAAAAAATCATGAGTAAAATTATTCTTGGAACTGTTCAATTTGGATTAGATTATGGGATAAGTAATACTTTTGGAAAAACACCAATAGAAGAAGTACATCGCATTTTAGATTATGCATACTATAAGGGCATTATAACTTTGGATACTGCTTCAGGCTATGGAAACTCAGAGGAAATTATTGGAAACTATTTAACTAATAATCCATTAAAAAAATTTGAAGTTATAACCAAAATTCATTCCTTAGATATTTCTTTGGAAAAGCAACTTAAAGAAAGTCTTATCAGATTGAAACTTGAAAAAGTAGAAGTGTTGATGTTACATTCTTTTGAGTTATATAAAAATTTTAAATCTCAACTCTCTTTATTTTGTAGAGAAAATAAAGGAAAATATTTCAATGAATTAGGCGTTTCAGTTTATACTAATGAAGAAATCGAGGTAATTAATTTAGACCCTATTATTGATAGAATACAAACCCCATTTAACCTTTTAGATAATAAACTAAAAAGAGGAGTTATATATAAAAAAATTAAATCTAAAGGAAAGATAGTGGATGTACGATCTGTTTTTTTACAGGGGCTATTTTTTAAAGAGAGCAATGAATTACCCGTAAATCTAAAATCCCTAAAAGAGCCTCTAGAAAAATTGAAAAAAATAGCAAAAACAAAATCATTAAGGATAGAGGAGCTAGCAATAGGTTATGTGTTTTCTATGGGGTTTATTGATAATTTTTTGATTGGTGTAAATTCATTAAACCAATTGAAAAAAAACCTAGATGCTCTAACTAATCCAATATCAAAGCAAGTAGTAGATGAAATTAATGCAATTTCTATTCAAAATGCTAACCTTTTAAATCCTTCACTTTGGTAAATGTTATTATAATAACACAAGCAAGAATTGGAAGCACACGCTTTCCTTCAAAAATTTTAAAAGTAATCGGCGGGAAATCATTACTTCAAATTCATTTAGAACGCCTCAAAAAATCACACTATGGTGAAAATATAATTGTTGCTACAACATTTGAAGATGGAATTGATAAAATCATAAAGATTGCAAAATCTGTAAAAGTGAATTATTACCAAGGCGATACCGATGATGTATTGGATCGCTATTATAATGCTGCTAAAAATTTGAATCCAGATTATATTGTTCGAGTAACTTCAGATTGTCCATTAATTGATTCTGTCTTGATGGATAAAATTATAGCTAGTGCAATTGAAAACAAAAAAGATTATACTTCAAATGTTTTAAGCCATGATTTTCCTGATGGTCAAGATATAGAAGTTTTCACTTTTAAATCTCTAAAAAAATCTTGGTTAGAATCTCAAAATAAAGAAGAAAGGGAGCATGTTACAAAATATATAATTGATAATTCAACGTTCTTTGATAAGAATATTTTTTCATCCCATGACATAACCTGTTATAAAAATTACGGTAATGTTCGAATGACATTAGATTATTCTGAGGATTTTGAATGTTTTCAAAATTTAATTACAAAACTAGGGGCTGACAAGTCATGGGAAATATATGCCGATTACATTAGCGAAAACTTAAATGAATTTAAAAATCAAAGAATAATTAGAAATATTAAGAAGTAATGAAGAAAAGTACATTTAGTGAATTGTTACATCATTATATACCCGGTGGATCTCATACTTATTCAAAAGGGGATGATCAGTTTCCCGATAATGCTCCTAGAGGAATAAAAAAAGGCAAAGGAGCCTGGGTTTGGGATATAGAAGACAATAAATATCTAGACTGTAGCATGGGGCTTGGTTCAGTAACGCTAGGACATGCATTTAATCCGATTCTGAATACAGTTTTTAAAGAGATGAAGAACGGCGTTAATTTTCAAAGACCATCCTATATTGAGCTTGAAGCAGCTGAAAAATTTTTATCATTATTTGAGGAAGATTATATGATAAAATTTAGCAAAAACGGAAGTAATTCAACAACAGCTGCTATAAAACTAGCAAGGGCGTTTACTGGTAAAAATAAAGTTGCATTTCCTAAAGACCATCCCTTCTTTTCTTTTGATGACTGGTTTATTATTTCAAAAGAATGTAATAAGGGTATTCCTAAAGTTTTTGAACCTCTTTCAATTACATTTAAAAGCTGTGATATTAACTCGGTTAAAGAAATGATTTTAAAGGAGAAGCATGAATTAGCTTGTATAATTATGGAGCCTCAAAAATTTTCATGTGGTAATTGTAATTGTAATTTATCCCCCTATGACTATATAAAAGAGGTGATTAACCTATGTAATGAGAACAATATTGTTTTTATTCTTGATGAAATGGTTAGTGGATTTAAAATTGACCTCCCCGGGTCAGTAAAAAAATATAACTTAAAGCCAGATCTAATTACTTACGGAAAAGGAATTGCAAATGGATTTTCTTGTAGCGCATTAGTTGGTAGAAGGGAAATAATGAATTTAGGGTCTATTTTAACTAAAGGGTCTGAAAAAGTTTTTCTTACATCTACAACGCATGGAGGTGAAACTCACAGCTTAAGGGCATTGATTTCAACGATTGACTTCTATTCAGAAAACAACGTGATTGATAAGATTAATGAGAAAGGAGAATACATAATTAACTATTCAAAAAGCCTTATTGCAAAATATAATTTAGAAGAACTCATAAGTGTTTCAAATACAACATGGACTCCAATATGGTTTTTTAATGATTATAAAAATCATAGCAGTCTTAAACTTAAAACAATTTTTTTGAAAGAAATGATTGCTAATAAAATTTTATTTCAGGGGGCAATAGTGCCATCTTTCAGCCATAACGATCTGGAAATCAAATATTTTTTAAATGGATTTGAAAAAAGCTTGCGAGTTTTTAGTGAACTGGTAAAAAACGACTTCCTAGATATTAATGAAAATGAAGTGATTAAACCCGTTTTTAGGAAATATGTCTAAAATATACTTAATAAGTGAATTTGGCGGCAGCTATGGTTTTGGTCATTTACATAGATCGTATACATTATGCAAAAACTTAAAGATTATAAAAAATATTATCCCAATTTTAAAAAATCATAGTAAAAAAAGTGACTTAGTAAATGATTTTGCTTTTGAAAATGAGATTCAATATATAAATCAAACAAAAGATATATTGGATATAGATTTAGTGAATGCTACCGTTATTATGGACTTTTATTCATTTAATATAAAAATTATAAATATCGCAATTAAGCAATGTAAAAAATCATTTTTCATTGCAGACATACACAAAAAAATCCCAAAAACCGATGTATTAATAAACCATCTACCCTGGGCTAATAGAAATGACTACAAATCTAAAAAAACAACTAAATTTTTTTTAGGCACAGAATATGCAATTATTAGAAATGAATTTTATAATAAGCCTATAAACAGTAAAGGAAGAGTTCTAATTTGTTTAGGAAATTCTGATGACATAATAGAATTAATTACTAGAATACATGGCTATTTAATTTTAAAGGGATATGATTCGAAAATGATAGACATAGTTTATAAAGATAAAATTAGTACGCTAAACTCTAATGTTTATAATAACATATCTGCTAAAAAAGTTTTCAAATTAATTTCTAAAAGTGAATTGTGTTTAATTTCACCAGGCAACATTTCATACGAAGTTTTTAAGGTAGGCAGAAACTGTATAATAGGATGCTTAAATAAGGGTCAAAAAAAAGTAGCCGAGAAATTTGAAAAATTAAATTTATGTAATTATATTGGTAATTGGAGTGGATTTGATGGGTTTGATCTTAGTTCTATCAAAGAAAACTCCAAAAAAATTATTAGTTCTCAAAACAGACTATTCAAAGAAAACAACCTTAATGAAATAATAAAAGAAATATGAATATAGATAGCCATATTGATGAAATTAAGTCAGAAGGATATTCAATTATTGAAGGGTTAATTAGTCCTGAACAATGTGATTTCTATGTTGATTTGCTAGAGCAAGAACATGATAAATATTCTAAGCATTATGCAAATAAATTTTTTACTAGTTCATTAGGTGACAAGTCAAATGAAAAAGTGGTTTTCAATCTTCATAATAAAAATTTAAAATGGTTTGACCTTTTTGAAAACAAAACAATTATAAAAGTACTTGATGAATTACTAAAGGCAGGATCTTATAAAAACTCGGAGCCATATCATTTGTTAAATATCTCTGCTAGATCTCCTCAAATGAATGGAAAAAAACAACAACTACACTTAGACAGTAATTTACCTGGGGGCGATTATCCATTAATAATTGTCGTGTTATGGATGTTAGAAGATTTTACAATTGAAAATGGAGCAACAAGAATTGTTCCAGGAAGCCATAAGTTTGATTATTACGCAGAAGACAATAAAATCTATGATAATGAAATTATTATTCAGGGGAAAAAAGGATCCGCTTTAGTTTATAATGCATCACTTTGGCATGGAGGGGGTGCAAATATTACAAAAAAAACAAGGTGGGGTGTTGTATTGGGATATGGAAGATGGTTCATAAAGCCTTCATTTGATCTTTTGAATAACACTCCTAAAGAAATTTATGAAAAATTAACCGATAATCAAAAAGCGCTTTTAGGTTTTAATTCTATCCCCCCACTCGATGAGTTTACCCGACTTACTCGAAGGTCATCAGATTTTCAAATCCCAAACATAGAATACAAATTACCATGAATAAATATCAATTAATTTCTGATCCAGAATTTGGATACTTACGAGTCGACCCAAAACCATCAAAAAAAGAGGTTGAGGATTTTTATAAAAAAGATTTTTATATTGAACAAGAGTCGAAAATCAATGACTCTAGTTTAGAAGTTCAAATTAAAGATAAATTTTTCTTTGACAGTAGATGGCAACGAATTTATGATATTTGTGAATCCATATTAGGAAATCTAAATAAAAAAAAGGTTTATGATGTTGGTTTTGGTTTTGCACAAGGATTAATTTATTACAAAAATAAGGGGTTAATTTGTTCAGGTGTAGAGCCCTCAAGTGAAGCAGTTGAATACGCCAAACAAAATGGCCTTGACAATGTTTTTGTAGGTGATATAGAAGGTGGGAAAACTTATGAAAACCAATCTAAACAAGATTTAGTGCTTTTGATTAATGTTTTGGAGCACTTGAGAAACCCTGCAGATGTTTTAATACAAATTAAAAATAATTTACTTAAGAAAGAAGGCGTTTTGGTGATAGACGTTCCAAATGAATTTAATGCCTTTCAAGAAGTTGCAAACACTGAATTTGATCTTAAAGAGTGGTGGGTTAGCCCACCTGGTCATATTAATTATTTTACAGTAAAATCGTTAGCTAATTTATTAGAAAAAACCGGTTATGAAATTAAAGTAAAAGAATCCTCTTTTCCAATGGAAATGTTTATGCTTTTTGGAGAAGTTTATGTTGGTGACAATGAAATTGGCGGTAATTGTCATAAAAAAAGAAAAAACTTTGAAGAACTATTAATTAAAAACGGACATAAAAAAAAACTATACCAATTATACGAAAAGCTAGCAGAACTAGAATTAGGAAGACAAATAACTATTTATGCCCAACCAAAAAAATAATATTGATTTAGGAAATTTCGAGGAAAAAAATCTCCTAAAAACTTTCAATTGGATTAAGAACAAGGGATTTAAACAAAACTTTCTTTTTGAAAAAGATATTTCTTGGAATAATCATATTATTTGGTACAAAAACTATACTAAAGATATTACTCAAAAAATATATACAATAAATGTTGATGGAGTATATATTGGAAATATCGGACTTAAAAATATCGATAGCTTAAAAAATTCTGCTGAATCCTGGATTTATATTGGAGATGAGATTTTCAAGGGTAAAGGATATGCTAAAAGTGCTTATAAATTATTTAAACTAAGATCAATTAAGTTGGGAATTATTAAATTAACTGCAAATATTGGATCCTTTAATAAAGATTCAATTTATTTTCATGAAAAACTTGGTTTTAAAAAAACTAGCTCAAATGGCAATATTTTATTTGACAAGAAAATTGAGATACTTGTTTATGAAATCAACTTAACATAAATAAAACAATTCAAAAAATCAAATCTTATATGACGAATAATTTTTTTAATAATAGGAAAGTGTTTATAGTTGCCGAACTTTCTGCAAATCACATGAAAAACAAGTCAATCATTATTGACACAATCAAAGCTGCAAAAAATTCTGGTGCGGATGCTTTTAAAATTCAAACATTTGATATAACTCAAATGACATTAGACACAAAACAAGATAATTATATTGTTAAAAGTGGCATATGGAAAGGATATAATCACTTCGAATTATACAAAGAAATCCATTTGCCATGGGAGTGGCATGAATTAATTTTTGAAGAATGCTACAAACAAGATTTAATTTGCTTTTCAACTCCATTTGATCTAAAATCCGTGAAGTTTTTAGAGAACTTAAATAATCCTATATATAAAATTGCTAGTTCAGAAGTGAATCATATTCCGCTTATTGAACTAGTATCCACACTAAAAAAACCAATTATATTTAGCACCGGTGCTGCCCTTGAAAATGATATTAAATTATTTATTGATATAGCAAGAAAGAATAAAAACGAAGATATTACGGTTTTACAATGTACTGCAAAATACCCAGCCAAAATTGAAGATGCAAATCTTATTAAAATGAGTGAAATTGAAAATAACTACAATGTAAAAGTTGGATTGTCAGATCATACTTTATCTAATTTAACTTCAATTATTGCAACTTCATTAGGAGCTACAGTAATAGAAAAACATTTCAAACTTAGTAATGATATTAAGAGCCCAGATTCTTCTTTTAGTTTGAATCCTAAAAGATTTGAAAAATTAGTCCAAGATATAAGAGATACGGAAAAAGCCATGAAATACCATGTCCCTAACGAAAAGAGTTTATCGAGTGCTCGACAAAACTTAAGAAGTATCTTTGCAATTTCTGACATTAAGAAGGGGGAGGTCTTCTCGGAAAAAAACTTATGCGTAATGAGGCCTAATCTAGGAATCCCCCCAAAGTATTATCAAAGTTTTATTGGCAAAAAGTCTCCAATTGATATTTCAAAAAACACACCAATTAATGATTATACTTTGAAATTAATTAACATATGATTTGTGCTATTTCTCAACCAACGTTTATTCCTTGGCTAGGATATTTTGATTTAATTGATCAGGTTGATATTTTTGTTTTTTATGATGATGTTCAAATTGAAAAACAATCATGGGGTATTAGAAATAAGATCAAAACAAATCATGAGTTTTTATATTTAACAATTCCTTTAATTAAAATAAAAGGATTCAACGAAATGTATTACAACAATACTTGGATAAATACGAATTTGAAATGGAGAGCTAAGACTATTAAATCAATTAAACAATTTTACTCAAAATCTGAGTTTTATTATGAAAACATCGAATTCATTGAAGAGCTTATCGTTGATCAGACTAAATCTCTATTATCAAATTTCAATGAGGCCATTATTACTAAAATAAGCGAAAGGATTGGGATAAATACAAAATTTTTAAATAGTAGTGTGTTAAAATCTAAAGATGGTAAAAAAGACGAGAGATTGGTTGAAATTTGTAAAGAAATAAAAGCTAAAAGCTATATTTCTCCTTTGGGTTCATTTGAGTACATAGAAAAAGAAAATAAATATGGTTCATTCTTAAATTCAGGTATTCAAATTAAATATAATGATTATAACCATCCGAATTACAAACAAATTGGCGATAAATTTCTTTCTCATTTATCAATAATTGACTTACTATTCAATGTAGGTAAAGATAATTGTTTAGGAATAATAAGATCTGGGAGGGGCCATCTAAATTATTAAGATAATTTTCAATTTAATTATTTCTAAAAAAACCTAGAAAAACTATGTAGGATTCTATTATCACCTATGTTGTAGAAATTATTTTTCATGGTCCTAAATTATACATAAAGAAGTAAGTGTAGTCTTTTTTGACTCTTTTTATGAAAAAACGAATTCCATCTTCAAAAAATAATCAACCCCATGATTAAAAAAATTGAACTATTTTTTTGAACTTATAAAAGAAAAATAGTAATGGACTAACTTTAATTTCATTTAATCTAAATGCTCTTAATTCTTCCTTGTAAATGGTAAGCTTACTTTTTAAACCAGAGTTGCTAATCCCTCCAACTAGCATTTTGACTAACTTTTTGTTTATATGTTTGGATTTAATACCGTGCTTTTCTAAAAATCGCAAACACAATTCAAAATCACCCGCAATTTTAAAAGTATCATTATAACCGCCCAACCTTTCATAAATCTCTTTTCTGCAATAAAAAGTGGGGTGAGCTGGCATCCAGGCTTTTTTTGCTAAACCGGGCTTATAAGGCCTAGAAATCCAATTTCTAACTACACTCCCTTTTATATTTACATACTCTAAATTTCCATATACACAATCAATATTAGGGTTAAGGCTATTAGCAATTTCTGAAATGACATTATTTGAATAAAAAATGTCGTCTGCGTTTAAAAAACCTATAATATCTCCTGTTGCTAACTTTAAGCCCTTATTAAAAGCATCATAAACTCCTTTATCTGGTTCTGATTTAATTTTAGCTATATGTGAAAAATTTTTACATATTTCTAAAGTACCGTCTTTTGAGCCCCCGTCTACAATTATATGCTCAATGTTTTTATAGGATTGATTAACTACTGAGTTCAATGTATTTTCAATCGTTGATTGAACATTATACGTTATAGTAACAATTGTAACTTTTAGCTCTTTTTGCATAGTTATTCTTTACTAATTTTTCTTTGAAGATACTTAGCATAAGAATTCCCTTTATAAGATTTTATATACTCTTTTAGCTGACTTTTATTTATATATCTTTTATCGAAAGCTATTTCTTCTATGCAACCTACTTTTAAACCTTGTCTTTTTTCTATGGTATGAATAAAATTTGAAGCTTCCAGCATAGATTCGTAAGTCTCGGTATCTGACCAAGTGAAACCTCTGCACATTATCTCTACAGAGAGTTTTGATTCTTCTTTGTATGATAACTTTAATCCTAAAGAAGGCCCATCCCCGAATAATTTTTTAAAATTTGGAAGATCATTTAGCGAAGAAATTATTAATATCTCTTTTATTCCTGCCAACATTAAAACTGATAAAGGATAGTTTATCATTGGCTTATCATAAACTCCCAATAACTGTTTGGAAACTACTTTTGTCAATGGATATAATCTTGTCCCGCTTCCTCCTGCTAATATGATACCTTTCATTTAATATCTCTTTTTTGCTATTTCAAAAATCCAATCTTTAGATTATAAATTTAATTAATAAAATGAAGCCTTGAAAAGTATTATAAATAATCTGAAGGAAAGTATTCTGTTAAACAACCTCCAAATTTTAAAAATTCCACAATTCAGACTAACAGTTTAAATATCCCTGAAATAAACTCAAGATGGGGTCTTTCTTATTTCTACTTAGATTTTCAAATTAAATTTAATCCTAGTTCTTATCAAAAATAAGTGATTTGATTCTATATTTACCAAAAGGTATTTATTATTAGATTTTAAAATGAAAAACATCTCTACTGCTTTTATCAATAGTGCTTTAAATCAAGATAAGATTGATTCTGTATTAGAATGGATAAATAAAAAAAACGATGCTCTAAAAATAAATGTAAATAAAATAGATTTTAGAGATGCTAAGCTTTGGAGTATTAACAATACTGATTTGAAACATGACTCAGGACGTTTTTTTAAAATTGAAGGTATAAATGTAAAAACTAATAATAAATTAAAAGAATGGGACCAACCAATAATAAATCAAAATGAAATTGGGTATTTAGGTTTCATAATAAAAAAAATAGATGGTGTTTTAAAATTTTTAGTGCAAGCAAAAGTTGAGCCTGGAAATATAAATTTTGTTCAGCTTTCGCCTTCTATTCAAGCCACTAAAAGCAACTATAACAAAGTTCATGAAGGAAGATCTCCATATTACCTAAATTACTTCCAAAATGTAAAGCGAGAAAATATAATTGTAGACCAACTTCATTCTGAACAAGGATCAAGATTTCTAAAAAAACGTAATCGTAATACAATAATTTATGTTGAGGATGAAATTAAACTAAATGATAATTTCTTATGGCTTACTCTAGGACAATTAAACAAATTGATTCAGCTCAATAATGTTGTTAACATGGATTCCAGAACAGTACTTTCTTGTATTCAATATTTCAATGAATCTCAAATCAATGAAGCCCCTATTCTTAGTTTAAAAAATAAAATTTTCTTAAATTCTTATATTGAAGGATTCTGCATGAATAGTATTGAAGATATATTAATGTTTGTTACTTCTCAAAAATTTAAAAAATCTTTGCAAGTTACCAAGAAGAAAATTATAAATCTTGATAATTGGTTAATTGAAAAAGATCAAATAATCCATACTTCAAAAAGATTTTTCAAGGTTATTGCAATTGAAGTTGAAATCGAAGGGAGAGAGGTCAGTTCATGGTCTCAGCCAATGATTGAACCATTAGAAGATGGAATTTGTGTTTTTATCTGTAAAAGAATAAATGGTGTGCTTCATATTGTAATTCAGTCTAAAGTAGAATGTGGAAGTTTTGATACTTTAGAATTAGCCCCTTCAATACAGACATCAATAATTGATGAAAAAACTTATTCTGATGAAGAAATTCCGTTGATAAGTTTTTTTCAGGAAAAAAAAGGAATAATAATTCATGACTCCTTTCAGTCAGAAGAAGGCGGAAGATTTTACAAAGAACAAAACCAGAATGTAATTATTGAATCTGATGCTATACCAACAGAACTTCCTGAAAATTTTATATGGGTAACATTATCTCAATTAAACTACTTGACTAAGTTCAATAATATATTAAATATTCAAACAAGAAATTTGATTCCTCTTTTCCCATATGAATATGAATAATTTGAAACTAAATATTGGGATTTTAGGTTGCGCTGATATAGCCAAAAGATTCATTTATAATAGTATTAAAAAATCTAATCATTTTAATTTATATGCAATTGCGACTTTAAATTTAAAAAAACATATAACCTACTTAAATGAAAATAAAATAAAATTTATTGATGATTATTCTCAATTAATTGATGATATTAATGTGGATATCATTTACATTCCGCTTCCAAATAATCTTCATTATCAGTGGGCTAAAAAAGCATTGTTGAGAAACAAACATGTAATAGTGGAGAAGCCAATGACTACTAAGCTTTCTGATAATATTGACCTTAATAAAATAGCAAAGGATAGGAATCTAGCGTTGTTTGAAAATTTTCAGTTTAGATTTCATTCTCAATTGAAATTTATAAATGATTTGTTAAATAAAGATATTATTGGTGATTTAAAGTTTATTCGATCTGATTTTTGTTTTCCTTTTATAGACGATAAGAATAATATACGATACAATAAAAAATTAGATGGTGGGGCCCTATTTGATACAGGAGTTTATCCTTTAAAAATTTCTCAATTATTTTTAGGGTACGATTTAAAGGTTTTAAACTCAAAACTAATTTATTCAAATAAATATGAAGTTGATGTCGGTGGATTTGCAACTTTAGAACAAAATTCTACTGGAATCTTCTCTCAAATTTATTTTGGATTTGGAAGTTTTTACAGAAATTCGATTGAGTTATTTGGCACAAAAGGTAAAATTGTTGCGGAAAGAATCTTCACGTCTCCACCTAACCAAAAAGCTGAAGTTGTCATTCATACAAATAAGGGGAAAGAAATAAAAGTTATCGCAAGTCAAGATCACTTTGAAAACATGCTTAACTATTTTGATCAAATAATCAAAAATGATGAACTGAAAAAAGAGGAGTATATAAATAATATTAATCAATCAAGATTTCTAGATATTTTAAAACAAAATAGATGAATAAATTCCCGTTTGTAAAGACTCCAATTGCAGGAAAAGAAGAAGAATATTTTTTAAAGGCATTCAGGTCTGGTCATCATGCTGGAGGAGGACCATTCACGTTAGAATGTCAAGATTTTATTGAAAAAAAATTTAATGTAGGAAAAACCCTTCTGACTACATCATGTACTGACGCATTAGAGATGGCTTCTTTTTTAATCAATGGTAGTTTAGGTGATGAGTTTATTGTGCCGTCTTACACTTTTTCAAGTACAGCTAATGCATTTGTTTCTAGAGGAATGATTCCTGTTTTTTGCGAAATAGACCAGAAAACATTAAATATTGATCCAAAAAAAATTGAATCTCTAATCACTAAGAAGACAAAAGCTATTGTCCCTATTCATTATGCAGGTATTCCTTCTGAAATGAATTTAATTAATGATATCGCAAAAAAATATAATTTGATAGTTATAGAAGATGCCGCACAAGCATTTAACTCCAAATATAAAGGAAAGTATGCCGGTGCTTTAGGTGATTTAAGTGCTTTTTCTTTTCATGCCACAAAATCTTATTCTTGTGGTGAAGGTGGTGCTGTCAATATAAATAATCCTAAGTTTAACGAAAGAAGTGAATACCTTTGGGAAAAAGGAACCGACAGGAGCCTAGTTATTAAAGGATTAAAGAATAAATATTCATGGGTTGATCACGGCTCCTCTTTTTTACCTTCTGACTTATTATCATCTATTTTACTAGCACAGTTTGAAAAACTTGATTTTTTACAGAATAAACGAAAAAAATTATTTATAGAATATTATGAAAAGTTCCGTGAATTAGATTTGCAAACAATAGT
>Ga0209709_10002957_pt1 | contig 14396 bp, 10 predicted proteins | sample ArcticOcean_MG_C_2_FD_187435 | JGI IMG/M metagenome (GOLD analysis project Ga0209709, IMG submission 187435) | Marine microbial communities from western Arctic Ocean - ArcticOcean_MG_CB4_136 (SPAdes) (version 2) | ecosystem: Environmental > Aquatic > Marine > Oceanic | place: Arctic Ocean... | reverse complement strand
TTAGACTTAGGTGACATAAGTATATGGAATGAAGGAGAAGAATTACTGTTATTGGAGAGAAAGAGTTTAAATGACCTTGCATCTTCTATCACAGATGGGCGTTATGCTGAACAATCATATCGATTAAATGGAAATTCTCTCCACAATCACAATATAGTATACCTTATAGAAGGTAATATTTCCAATTACACCGGAAAATGGAGCAGGATTAAGCCGGGAACTTTGTATACAACAATGTTTAGCATACAATATTTTAAAGGGTTTTCTACGATACGCACATTTGACATCACGGAAACCGCCGAATATATTCTGCGGTTGTGTGATAAATTATCGCGCTCTTCCGATAAATTCGGATTTTATCATGAATCCTTTCAACCTAAAAAAAAGAACTACGCACAGGTCGTACATGCGGAAAAAAAGAAAAACATTACACCAGAAAATATTGGTGGAATCATTTTAAGTCAAATACCAGGCATTAGCAGTAAAACATCTAGCGCAATAATAGCAAAACACGGCTCTTTATTTCAATTGCTTAAGGCCTTGGAGAAAGATAAACATTGCTTGGATAACTTATTGTATAAAACAAAAAAAGGACAAGAGAGAAGAATCTCAAGGACCAGTATTGCAAATATAATTCAATACTTATTTTACCAGAAAAGCAATGTGATTAAGATTGATACTTAAATTGCGTATCTTGACATATACCTCAGTAAAAATTTAGATGAGTTTGATAAAGAAATAAATGAACTTATTTTAAAAACATGGATGAAAGATTGGTAATTAGAAATAAATATTATATAAGCATAATATAAAGAATGAACTACGTGGACGAGGGAACGAAAAGAGCACTAGCGATGACAGGTTTAAGACAACGTTCTCAAAAGGACGTATTAACTGGGGAACGAATACCGCGTTCCTTTGCGTGGAATAGAGACGAAGTAGCCCAAAAGGGTTTGGCGATGATGGCATCACCTCTTTTTGGTGCTCCTGGGGCAGTTATTGCCCAAAATCTTGCTCTTAGAAAAAATCACCTGTCACAATGGAACGATGGTCGACGAATCGACGCTGAAATTAACAACAATAAGGCGGCCCTGGCGTTTGCGCCAGTATGGGCTGCTGGCGCTGCGGCGAAATTAGTTGCGTCGAAAATGCCTTCCCCAGCCAGCGAGCGGAGACATTCGGAAGAAGCAATAAACGAAACGATTTTAGCAAGTTCTAAAAACATTGGCTTAGTTGCTTTCTTCGAACTTTTATTGGAAACACTTCTAGAAATCCAACGCTGGCAACATCCAACTTGGGAAAACATGCAACACAGTAACAGACAAACTTATATAGAACGCGGAAAAGAATTAAAAGAAAAACTACAAAAACTTTTATATAATATTGCGTACCATTCTGTTCTTACAGAAGGTGGTGATTCCGATATTGAAGGAAGACTATTATTGGAGAATATCAAAACGAGATTTGATTTGGATCAACCATCCAATGTAGTGACAAACTGGAAAAAGTTGTATGGACGTGGTAGGGAGCACTTGATGATTGACGATTTGGCCGCTAAAATACGGGCCGTACGAGGATATGCCCTCGGTTACCAAAACATGGTCAACAAGCGTGACCGACGAATGTTGCCGCACGTCATGAAGGCAATTGGAAAAAAGATCGAACAAATTAAACCGGTCCCCTCGGCACATTCTTCAACTCCATTCCGGCACGGCAAACTTGAGGTAGACCTAGATTCAGACACGCCCGGTCCACTTGTAGGAATTGATGGATTTATACACGGCTCACGAAATCGCCGAATACACAAGGGAGGAAGGCGCAAAAGAAAAACTATAAAGAAGAAAAGAAAACGCACTAGAAAAACACGCAAATCTAAACGTAAAAAAAGAAAAAAGAGAACAAAAAAGAGAACAAAAAAGAGAAGATAAATATTTTTTAAATAATTATAGTTAGAGATATATTTGATTATAATTATTTACCAGAAAACAATGGGACAATGTTTGAGTATTGTCCAATAAATTTTACAATAGGTATATATATATGTTCGCTTGTAATTTAGTAAAACGCACAAATGGAAATGGTTCAGCCGGTCCAACTGGTGCGACTGGACCAAATGGATTGCGTGGATACGATGGGAACTCTTCGAGATGGATTGCAAATTCTCAAGGGTCAACTCCCGTAAATGGGGAATTTCATATTATTAGTACCGGCAATAGCATAGTTATACATACTACCGATTATAATGCAAATGACATGACTTCGTGGTTACTAAATACCAAAGTAGGCGATATTTTAACGGTCAGAGAGGTTGATAATCCAGCTAATGTTGGTTATTTTTATCTTTCTTCATTATTTACTACATTAATCAATCCTGACAAAAAGCAGGCAACTATAAGTTATATATCTGGCTCTATTACCGGTCCTATACCAGCAACAGTAGGTTCATTATATTATATCGGTTATGTTGTATCGGGACCAACAGGTTCTGCCGGACCAACCGGTGCTGCTGGAGGAGGCGGTGGTTCTGTTGGACCAACAGGTGCTCCAGGACCAACAGGTGCAACAGGTGCAGGACCAACAGGTGCTCCAGGACCAACCGGTTCTGCTGGAGGCGGCGGTGGTGGTTCAGCATTTGATGCATCATTTAATTATCTTTTTATGGAAAAACCTTGGTCGCCTGCTTATATGAATGGGTATACTTTTAACCCACCATCTAATGGAACTGGTATCAGTGATGTGTCCGGTACAAATAGAGGAACCTTTGACGCGTCCTCTGGTCAATATGACCAACTCGATCAGAGAATAGAACTACACTGGGTTCTACCTCCGCGAGAAGCAGCTGCCTTTAATTTTATACTATCACCTCATCAATTGAATGATGGCACTGTAAATTTAACTACCGGGGGTTATTCTGGTATATCTGATTTAAGTTTGAATTACTTACCATATCATGAATCTTTATATATTGATTACAGAAACCAACCTGGTGGTGCACAACCCAATTGGACAACATTAACAACAACAAATTTAGGTCTTGCGGGGACTCCTAAGCCAAATCTTTATAATCAAACAATAGGTGCATACTTTGTAGCAGGGACAGGAACGATTACAGGAAACTATGGACCTATTGCTGGACCACCACCAGTTCCACAATTTGTATATCAAAATGAAAACAGCTTCAATGTAGGAACTAACCAATTTCAGTTTAGAATTTATCTTAAAAATAAATCTACCCAAGTATTACCTTCCCCGGATTATTTTGGAACAGTAAATCCAGATTGGAACTATTTATATATACCTGATTCTTCTGGTTCATTTATTGTATTTGGGAGTTTTGGTCCAGCTACTTCGCCGCAATTAATAGCGATGAACAATACTGATTATAGAAGAATAAATGTTACAGGTTCTAATAATAACCCAACTTCCACAAACCCAGTAGCGGATGCTTCATTAAATATACCCTTTCCATCTTTACCATTATATAATTTACATGTTAACTATGGTTTTGATTTATCAGGAGCACCAGACCCAGGGTCTAAACAAGTATTTATGCCCCCAGTTCCATATACTACTATACCGACAATATCATATGAATCTAACAATTTAATAACCAATGTGTGGACATTTTCTAATTATACAACAACTACCTTAAATAATATAACAAATACAGGCAATAATGTTATCTTTCCGGGATATACATATGATGTATCTGGTTATTTTATGAAGATTAATACTGATTTAAGTCAGAATGTTTACACTGATAACTACTTGCCACCCCCATATCCAAATCTAACAGTTCCTCCTCCTACAAGAAATCAAGTATCTACAACATATACATCCGTGTTGGGTGGAGCCGGACAAAATAGTTTTTTTACTAATACAGATTTGGTTAATGGTTACCAATCAGGGACAGTAGCCATAGTTGCTAGTGCTTATCCTAAAAATTCCAATACAATCATCAATAATATTTATTTCTTTGACCCTACATCACAATACGAACTATATAATGTTTTATATTTATATGAGCTCATCAATAAAAGAAATACCAATGAATCTACTGATTTGGGGACTGATTTGGGTGGAAATAATTTATGCCGATTTATACTATCTACTACATCCACACCAACTACTTTAACTTCGCCTTATCGTATTGGTTTTACAGGTAATGATTCAGCCATTAATCCTACGAATACATTTTTTGAATTGTCAATTTCTGAGAGTAAAGATGCTACACAATATCCTTCGCCACCAGCGACCACTGTAGAAGCATATAGATTACGCGGTTGGTATTTAGGTGTCAATATATCAAATGTTAAAATAAAAGGTATTAATTTGACTAATTATCCTGATATAAGTAATAATGCGTATGCTGATTGGTCTATTCAATTGACCCAGGATTTTGCAGGTTCACAATCTAGCACACAATTGACTTATCCTTTAAGAATTGGGAAAGTCCCCATTAACCCTGTATCTATTAGTGGTTTTGCCACTGTTCAACAAACACCTGCATTAACAGCCAATTTCTTTGGAATAAGTAGACCAACGAATACAACCGTTGCAACTTGGCCTGTTACAGCCTTGTTATCAGATTTAGACCCTACTTGGAGACCAATACTATCTCAGTGGTTAATGAATGGAAATTTATTTTATGCTAGCTCAGCAGGCGCTGCTTCAGGAAATTCTATGACCAACGGTAATTATGGACAAGTATGGTCGAACACACATCCCACATCAGTAAATATGAATGAAAATGTTAATTTATTAAGATCTAATTTACAGAATAGTCCTCACTATTATTCTAGAGCCAGAGCCTTTACACCACAATTCTATATTACGGGAACTTACACTAATAATGTTACATTATTGCCATCCACAACCACAGTTACTTCATTAAATATAAGTTTCAATAGCAAACAACTATGGTGGGATTATACAACTTTAAACCCTTCACTACCATTTTCTTATACATTACATTCTCCCGGTGTTGGAGAATATCCAGTTAATTATGGTAGTGGTGGATATATCGTTGCATATAATCATGCAACTGCAATAGGTGACCAACAACTAATGTGGTGTAATACTGGAGGATTTACTTGTGGTGGGTACACTGTAGCTACTAATAATCCATATATAGATTATACTGTATATTATGGTCAGACACTAGATTATTCTTCCAAAAATACCACAGGAATTAGTAAATCTTTAACTTATACAGCAAGTAATGATGATTATTATGAAGGTGGTGCAAAAACCTTAAGTGGCACGTACAAATGGATACTTTTAAGCGATACTAGGGTGAGTGCCTCAAGTTTTGGAAGACTAGTTGTAACTGGTTCTGGTGGGTCCTCTTCTACATTAAAATTAGGAGATGATTATCTACTTTATATCCAAGAGATAGATTCATATTTTAACCCTGCAAATAATACAGTACCTAGTGGATATGCGGCTGGAAGAAGCGGTTGGAAAGCTGTTCAAGGAACCTGGGACCAAGGAGCCACAGTCAATGTTAATAACGCCAATGAAGCAGGTGCATATAGAAGAAATACCAATACTGGGGCAACTGCTGTTCATTTTATTAAATTCTATAGCCCGAATGCTAATACCCAAATATTCTATAGAATAGGACTAAAAAACGGGGATAATAGAAAGATATCTGATGTCACTATCACATACGGAACAACATAGATTAATTTCATATAAATAATATAATTAATATTTATATGTCAGTAATAAATAATGATTATCAAACAAATCTATTATTTAAACAGTTTACAGGTGTAGCAGCAACCCAATTAGATCAACAATTTAGCAATGAGCCTTATCGTGCAATTAAAAATATATTCAGTCGTGATATATTTATAGAAGAAGTCCCGGACCAAGCACCCGTTAGCATTTATAATTTAGATAATAGTGGTGCGTGGGTTAACTCCGTTGGTGCCCTCCCGTCTGTAAATAGTTCTAATACTTTTTCACAAGTATATCCCGATTCTAAATTAGAATTTTATAAAAATATCGAACTTACAGCTGTTCCTGGTTCGAATTCGAGAGTGTGGTATAAATTAGATGCTAGTAATAATAATATACTACAAGATACAATCAACTTCAAATTTGATGATATCAACTCTACTTATCTAATGCGCACTAAATATAATAACGGGACAGTTTATGTAAATAACCCAATTAATAGTTATCCTCTATTTTGGGTTCTTGATAATCAAAGTGGTTATCTACAATTTTATTCAACTACCACCCAGTTACTTGCCAATGCAAATATACCCACGAATCCGCCAAAAATCTCATTTTTTAAATATGTGGGTAAAAAAGGTCTTTTAAATTTGGATATATCTGGGCAACAACAAGTGGTGGACATAAGTGGTCTAGATGTTGATGTAAGCAGTATTCAAATTAATCTAAATAATTTGAATCGTATGATATTACCCAATGGCTATGTGGATATTAGTGGTGGTGCTCCGTGGGACCTTTGTGGGAATGAAGTGGTAAGAACACACTATCAGTATACGCGAAATAATACTTTTATTGGTTATGGAAATTTACCCATTTTAGATGGTAGTGCTGTAAACCATTCATTTGATCCCAGTCATAATAATATAATATACGAGTTAGACGTTTCTGGTAATTTTTATATTTCGGGTCACTCGCAACTACAAGACGTCTCATGCAATAATCTAGATGTATCTGGTAACTTAACCGTATTGGGTCATTCGCAATTGCAAGACGTCTCATGCAATAATCTAGATGTATCTGGTAACTTAACCGTATTGGGTCATTCGCAATTGCAAGACGTCTCATGCAATAATCTAGATGTATCTGGTATTCTTAATATGAATTGCAATAATATAATCGATGTTAGTAATATTTATTTTTGTAATAATACTGCGATATTGGGAGGCACTTCTGGCATATTAACAATTAGGGGTGATCTAGATATGTCTATGAATCAAATTGTTACTATAGCAGACGCAACAGATAATTCGGGTGTCCCAAGTTGGGGACAAGTTCAAGCTGCTATAGGTGGTGGAGGAGTTTGGTCACTTTCTGGTAATGATATTTATAATAACAATAGTGGTAATGTAGGTATTGGAACAAGTAATCCTACATCTGCTTTGGATGTTTCAGGACATACACAGTTACAAGATACATCGTGTAATAATCTAGATATAAATGGTAGAGCATTTTTGTTGGGGGGAACAGCAGCATTACCTTCTCTTACTTTTAAAGCGGACCAAAATACAGGACTTTTTCAAAATGCACCAGACTGTATAGCTGTATCCTGTAGCGGTGAATTAATTATGTCTCTATGCGATAACGCCGGAATAAATGTTTATAACGATATTAGCATGAATTCAAACCAAATAACCGATATTGCAGATGCAACAGATAATTCGGGAGTCCCAAGTTGGGGACAAGTTCAAGCTGCTATAGGTGGTGGTGGTGGCGGAGTTTGGTCACTTTCTGGTAATGATATTTATAATAACAATAGTGGCAATGTTGGTGTAGGTATAACTACCCCATCTGTAGCATTAGATGTTGGGGGCTCCGCAAATATTTCTCAAAATACAGTAATTGCCAAGAGCAGCACTTTGTCCACGATTGATGAAGACAAAAATTTATATGTAAGAAATACCAATTTGGTAGACACATTAAAAATTGGGTTTGAGACTTTTTATGATAAAATATGGAATTTAATGATTATAGCAAATGAAAATGGTATCTATACCAGTCCCATCACAGGAATAACCCAAACTCTTAGCACGATAAATCCTGGTAAATCTAATGCTGTACCAACATTTTCGAGCGCGTGGGGACCTTGCGTTATTCCGATTGCATATCTGGATATTAATCAAAATTATGCACCCACTCCATTTGACCCACAAGGTGGTCAAACTTTTCAAACCGCATTTCGCCCTGATATTGCGAATACAACTGCGTATTTTACTATAAAATTTTCTGAACCATATGATGCCCCAAATTCAGCGGCAATTGGAGTTGATTGGAAAGTTGCCACTTTTTATAAACAATTCAATGGTTCAATGAAGAGTGGTCTAGGAGCCATTCCAGAACAAACTATAACATTTATGGTCGGCTATATCGATAGCTATCAATTATCCTCTCCAAACGGCGCCAGTGCCGACCGTAGATATCCAAAACCATTCATTAAAATCATTTCTACAAATATAGGGAATCTCAAATGTTTAACTGGGATCACTGTCGAATCTAATAATATTGATCCCGCTTCCATTGATGGTCTGACTCAAAATATGAAATATTATGGATTTAATATAGATACACCAAAAATAGGAGGTATTTGTAGAATTATTGTAGCGGAATCTTGTCCGGGTGTTCCGGCAGATAAAGATATACAAAATAAAGCTTGGGTTCTGTTAGAACAACAGTGGAATGTTGAACCCTGGCAACAACAGTCCGGCGTTGATAATGCATACATACTCAAGGCGTTGATTAGCAACCATATTATAAGTGTTCGCATGTATTCTAATAATCTTGGTGATTTAAATTCTAGTAGAAACCCACCTGTTTTAAATGAATATAATACTGACTGGCAGCTAGTAACTGAAAAACAAATACAAGACACTGGGATTTATAGTTGGGAAAAATTCGTTCTGCCAATGGGTTCAAATGCTCAACCTCCGGTTTTTAATATCCCTACATCGCCGCCCGTTACGGACATACCTTTTACTTTAATGGTCGGTGGTACACCTTGTCCAAACCCTGTAACTGGAATTTTAGATGGCGTTTACCCAATTATTGTTGATGGTGCTAATCTGTGGGAAGTTTGGTTAAATCTAAAAAATTGGCCTTACGGAATTACTACGACGGAAGAAGTATTCGAAAATAATGTGGATATATGCGGCAACTTGGTCATAAGTGGTAGCACATTTGCGCAAGCTGTTACGGCAACGGACATAACGTGTAATAATTTAGATGCATTGAATTCCATAGATGTCGGTCCAAATCAAAAATTAACCATTACTGAAAATAATATTGTAAGCACCGTTTCTGCTAACGGATGGGCGCCGAATTTTCCCGGTGTTCCCGGAACATTTAATCCCGGTTTAGAATTTGAAGCGGAAAACTTTTATTTTGATTGTGGTAATGGCGTAACACGGGGTTTTGTAATATCTCTTGGTGACAACACGTCTAATACTATTTTTAGAATAGTAGATAATAACAACAATTACAGCGCTGGGGGTGGAACACCGCCGTTGTTTCAAGTTGAAGGGAGTGGATTTATGCAAACACAACATATATCTCCTTTTATTGATTTGTCTTATAATATTGGTGACAGTTTCCTCAGATATAATACCTTGTATATTAAAGATATTGAAGCTACCGGAAATATTGATATTGATGGTAATTTAACAGTTGATGGATTAACAGACATGAATAATAATGTTGACATAAGTGGAAATGTTGATATATCTAATGATTTGAATGTTGCAGGTTTAATAACCGGTGAAGCAGATACTACTTTTGTTGAATATAGAAATTTTTCAGCTGATATTTCTGCGAATAGCGGCGATGCGTGGCATTGCATTGCAACCACATCAGATACAAATCCTACAGGAGGCAACGATAATGCCAGAGGATTATTCATTATCGATGATGATACATCAGGAATAAGAGAACAAATAATATTTTATGCAGGAACTTCATATGCTAGAGGAAATTTTGTAAATGTTTTAGCACATAATTGGTATATGAGTTCAGGTCCTTTAATCAGTAATATAAAAATAGATGTTAGCGGAAGTCAACCAACACCAAGTTCTCCAGCAATATATACTGGTTCTAATTTATATATTTATAGAAAAAATTCTTCTTCTATTTCGGATATACATATAAGATTATATGAAAATGGAAGAAATTCTACCACAGGTGGTAGATGGGTTTTAACATCTACACCTATTGTAGATTTAAATACTATCGCCATTAATTTAGATATAACATATAATCCTAATAATGGGCGCGCAAATGCGTGTTCATCGTTAGACTATTCATTTCAGGGCGATGTATCTATGAATAGATTAAATCTCATCAATTTAGATGTTCAAAATACAATCACAACCAACATTTTAGATGTTCAAAATACAATTACAACTATAATTTTAGAGGTTGAAGATTCTGGCGGAAATGATATTGTAAAATTTGATGGACCAAATAAAACAACCACTTTTAATTTTGATTCGAGCACATCATCTGGGTCTTTAATTTTAAAAGATACTAATGGTAGCACTTCAACATTCATAAAACAACAAGGGACAACTGTTGTAATGGAAGGAAGTGATTTACAAGTTGGGTCTGTTGGGGTAGAAAAAGATATTATTGCTGCAGAAGTTACAGGATGGTTTAATACTAGAGATTATTTTGCTATAGCATCATTTATAGGTAGTGCTGGAACATCGGCTCCCGGGGTTGTTGGATTTTCAACAATAACTAATAATTGTCCAGGTGGGGTTAAAATAATACCAACGACTGGAACCACTATATATATAGAACCTCCGGCAACTGGTGTTTATACAATTACTGTAACGGGTATATGGTCTGGAGATGTTTGGAATGAAGATTCGGACATGGGTCAACCTATGATAATTTTATCCGGACCGGCATATCATCCTAGTACCCCTATTCAAGGAACGGCATATTTATCTGTTCAAAGTGCTTCGAGATATTATAACAGTGGTTATACTAATTACCAAACATTTAATTGGACAGGACGAATGGTTGATACTTATAATAGTAGTCAATCACAATATGTTTTTTATGTTAAAAATAATGCCGGAACAGGCGGTTCTCGAACATATACGGGTCAAATACAAGTAACTAGAATATGTTAGTGGATAGGTCCAATTAGATACCATAAACAAATTTGTTTTATATAATACATATATATATATATCATGGATTTCGATATGAAAAATATGACAACCTATTTAGGATGTATTGTATTGGCTTTATTTGTTGTTTACTTGTGCACAAATATGCTTTCGTTGAATAATAAAATTGTGGAAGGATTGACATCCGCTCCTTCAACGCCTGACCAATTACTAGAATCTGTTAAGAACTTAAAATCAAAATATACAGACGACTTGCATATTGACAAATATAAAAAAGAGTATGGCGCAATATTGTTAGATGTAGAAGATATCTTACATTTACAAATGTTAGATAAAATCAAAAAATCGATTGAAAAGAACACGCTTACCGATGAAAAAACTTTAGCTTCATTATCACAACTCGAGTCTACAAAATCCGCTTTGAAAGATTTGGATGAATTTTTGACACATTATAAATCTACTTAAAGTATTTCCATATACAATATGGAAATAATTTTACCAATTGATCCTCTACCAACTGGAGAATCGCTTCCAGAAAACAAATATCAAAAGTATACAATTGAATGGATGATTCGCGGCTGTTATAAATTTTTTTTACGGATTAAACAACAAAACCGCGAGAAATATACTTCGTTATAATAATATCTTTCAGTATATATATAATGAAAAGATATGTATTAAGTGCGCTATTAGGAGCAGTTGCAGGGATTATGGGAGGAGCTTTAGGCACATCAGGTGCTTTCACTATCCTTCCGGGTCTATTATTATTAGGAATTGTAGAAACACAGAAAAAAGCAGCGGGCACAACTCTGATTACTATACTCGCCCCTTTATCAATATTGGCTGCAGTGGAATATTATAAAAAGGGTAATGTTGATGTGCCGGTAGGAATAGTAATTACTATTGCTTATATGCTCGCAGCATGGATAGGTGCAAAATTTGCAAATGCATTAGAGGAGTCCACCATTCAAACAATCGTGGGAGTTTATTTATTAATAGTTGCAGCATATTTCTTTTATAAATCTCGTCAACCTAAAAAAACGACTGGTAAGAAATAAATAAATCAAAAATATTTTTTGACCGATTCGTAAACCCAAAAATTTATTGCATTGACAATAAAAGCGCGTGTAGCACAGATGGGATATCCTCTCCACAAAGTACCCAATTTCAACGATTGTTTTATTGTTAAATTTTGTGCAATTTGCCTAGATTTAATAACATCAATAGGATAAGTAAGTGTCCAATTACATAAACCGGCCATTCCACCTGAAAGCAAAGGGTGCCAACCAAAGTCTCTGCCCATAAAATAAGACCCAAAATATATCGATGAGGCCAAGGTCTCGCGCGCGAAAGTTGAATATCTGCCTCGGGCATTGAAAATTGTTTTAACGGTTATTGGTTGTTTTGTTTGTTGTCTAATCTTACCAACATCTAAACAAAATACAATGGGAGTTATAACAATACCCGCTATACAACCGGATATAAAACTATTTTGCGTATATGGTTTTGTTCTCTCAACGGTTGGGAAAGTAATGCTATTTAAAATAACGGCCGAACATAGAGGAAATCTCCAACCTCTATAATAATTTCTTAAAGGGAGACCAAACCATTTCCGATTATTTTGTATCAGGATTTTTGTTGTATCAAATGGGTGACCTATTGAAACTTGTGCCACTCCAACACATGCAGCGGCTATGAAATCAGACATATTCTATATATTATATTATATGTCTAAATATTATTTTAGTTGCCCTTGTTGTTTAAGTTGTCTATCAATTTGTGCGTCCTGTGTTTTGGCACCTGCGCTATTAGGAGCATTGTTTTGTTGAGGTGGTGCAATGGTGATGCCTTTAAATTTACTAAATTTGGCTTTTGGTCTAAAATTTTTATCATATTTACCAGACCGCACCATTCTCCTAGAAGACTCTGCACCAGCCCAATTCATTTTCATGGCATCTGCACTGTTTCTTTTTTTATTTGAATAAAATACTTTGTCTAACGAGGTATATCTTCCAGTATTTTGATTTGTAGGATCAAAACCGTGGTAATTATTTTGATTATATGGTGGGTGGTCCATATTTGAATCATATAAAGGTACTTCAGTGGCCATTGGTCCATAACTGGGTAATCCAGCTTGCGGATCTAACGGGTCATTTAGCATTCTAAACTTAGTATTCCCTTGGGCATCTTGCATTTCATTAAAATATAAAACAGGACATTTGATGTCTTGGCTGCGTTGCCATTTGTTAAATTCTACATAATCTTCTAAATTATCGAAAAATATAGGATTAATTCCTGGTATTCTTGCTTTTCTATTGTTCAACAACATTAATTTGTTTCCTTTCTTTATTAAAAGATTTGGACAATCGGATTCTTTATTTTGTGGAGGACGATTACTAGTGCTAAATCCTTCCATCAAACTTTTATTCGTATGTGTGGCGCAAAAAAATAATCCCGCAATAAATCCCAATATAATTAATTGTTCTTTCATATATAATAACTATTTATAAAATTTATTTCTCTCCAAATTGTATATGACAATCATAAAAATTCTGACTGATAAAGATGTAATTGATTTTAATAAGGCTGCGCCAAAGCACGAAATCGTTATGGCCGGGTTTTTTATGGTCAATTGTCCGGCGTGTGAAGCATTTAAGCCTGAATGGAACAAATTTGTCAACTCTTGTGAATCAGAAGGAGACCCAAATGTATTAATTGCTGAAGTTGACAGCAATCAAGCGAGTCGAGTTAATTTTGATACCAGTGCTTTAGAAGGGTTTCCAATGGTTTTTAAAAAGGCCAAAGGTGAAAAAAATGCGGTTGAATTTAAACACGAAAGAACTAAAAAAGCATTACATCGTTTTTTGAAAGAAGCCATGGCGGCTAAAGGAGGTGGGAAAAAGAGAAAAACCAGAAGAAGAAAACGAAAGACTAAAAGAAGAAAACGAAAGACTAAAAGAAGAAAACGAAAGACTAAAAGAAGAAAAAAACCTCGTCGTAAAAAGGGCGCGGGAGAGTCCGGTGATTCGCCATCGGATAATACACCAGAAAGTGTCGCCACCACGGAAATTCCATCAAGCAATAGTTCTAGATTACAACACGTCATCAGAAGACGAGAGGCCAGCATGAAAAAAGGCAAAAAAAGAGTAAGCAAACACCGGAACCGAGGGACAATTCGATCGAGAAGAAAGAACTAAGCGCAAAAGACATTTAATTTTTAGGTAGTTTTGTAATGCTTTCCCAACCTTTTGTGGAGGACATATCTAATTCTGCAAGTTTAGTATATCCACTGGTTTCAACAACACTATCTGTATTTATTAATGTTGGATATGATTTATCTGCCTTTCGTGGACTTTCTGCGCCAATCCAGTCTACAACTCCCGTTTTTCTATAATTATTAGTAACAGATGGTAGCTTACTATCGTGCAATTGTCTTTTTAAAGATAAAAAATTAAAGCGTTTGCTCACAATTCTAAAATTATTATAGTTCATTTAATTATAATAATAATTTAATTTTCTAAATAT
>Ga0209709_10002954_pt1 | contig 14410 bp, 14 predicted proteins | sample ArcticOcean_MG_C_2_FD_187435 | JGI IMG/M metagenome (GOLD analysis project Ga0209709, IMG submission 187435) | Marine microbial communities from western Arctic Ocean - ArcticOcean_MG_CB4_136 (SPAdes) (version 2) | ecosystem: Environmental > Aquatic > Marine > Oceanic | place: Arctic Ocean... | reverse complement strand
GATGGACTTTTGTGCCACCATCTGCCATCCGAATCACACGCGTCAAATTAATAATTTTTTTTCCATATTCATATAACATATTTATTATCTGAGGTTTACTTTTCTTTACAAGATGCCAATGTTTCATACCCTGTCCCCCGCCGAGTGGGACTATAGGGTCCCCCGCAAGGGACATAATGGTGCGTACAACTCCTACATCGACACCTCGGCGAACAGCCGCACGACGCCGCGTGCGCAATTCGCCACGTGCATCGCCAAGTTTGGGGTCGGCGCCGCCTCGGAGCAGAACCCCACAAGCACTCGGCGCAACCTTGACCTGTCCGTCGCTGACGCAGAGATGATTGAGTTCTTCAAACAAGTGGACAAGAAGAATTGCGAGGCCGCGGCTGAAATTTCCAAGTCTACCTTCAACAAGGAGTATTCCGCGGACATGTTGTACGAGACGATCTACCTGAAAACCATCAAGGACGAGGACAAACGCTACGAGCCGCTGGTGCGCACCAAGGTGGTTGTCGGAGGCGACGCTCGCAACCGCACAAATATCTACGTCGTTACCGCCACCGACCCAGAGACGGGAGAGTTCGAGTTCGAGGACGGAAGCTACGAGGACATCACCAAGTACTCGCACGTCGACGCAATCGTGGACTTCCGTGGACTGTGGTTTGCAAGCCGCGAGTTCGGCATGTCCATTGTGTGCAAAAGCATCTTGGTTTGGCGGGGACCTTTGAATTACGTAAGCGACGCTCGTCTGCAACAAGTATTGTCGTACCTTTGTCCGCGCACAATTCGCCAGTTTGCGTGGGTAACCCGCAAATGGAGAAGGGTCTTGAAAGCATTGTTGAAATGTTGGCTTGTGGAACTCGACTCAGCGCGTTGGCCAGCGATTGAGAACTTTGACGACGTTTCGGTGGCGGAGCTCGAAGCAATGTACGATGGGCATCCTATGTGTATCTCCATCAAATGGTAAGGACATATACAGATTCGCGTCTTGTATTTACTTGCCTCGTAAAGCTGTTCGTCCGAATTATTCTGTAAAAAAAAGTAGTGAAAAAAAATCAAGTTCTTTTGTACGTTCCTTTTATAACTACTCGGTGTGCCTTGTAAAAATGACCGTCCGGTGATGGTCGTGTAATTTCCATCACTTGTCCCACTCTCGCGCCGTACCATTTCACAACTGGGTCGGAGGTGAATATTTTGGGAAGTTGTGCAAGGGTGGCCTGCAGACGCTCGAGCACTTCTCCCTGCTCTTCTGCTTCGAGTACGGACTCTCGAAGGCGGTCGCGCATCGGGAAAGGCCACCGAGGTCAAACCATGAATGTGAGGCTAAAAAAAAATATGCTGTTGTGGCTTTAAAACTGACCATACATGTTGGTCTGATGCCCGCCGGGGAACATCCCGGCGAACAGGTGCATCGGTCTGGAGTTGTGGAAGTATGCATTGACGGCGGCCTCCTTGCTGCGCGGGCAGTACGTGGGAGGCAGGCGACCGGGCGTTTCCCCGCGTTTGTACGGCCCGAAACAATCGAGGTGGTCGGTCTTCAATGATTTGTCCTTCATGGACGTGACCACTTCGTCGGTCGTGAACTCCCCGAGCAACCCCGTCGTCGGCTGAAAATTGCCCTTGGGGAGTTTGGCGCACGTTTTCACGGTGCCGTCCCATGTTACGCCGAAACATGAGTTGTCGCCCGAGCAGGCGAACTCGCACGCCTCTAGATCCGGTGCGGGAAGCCCGGCCGCACTGGGACTGTTCCAGTGGTGGTATCGCCTGTACATTACGTTGGTTGCCGCGGCGGTTTCGTCGACGGAACCGTTTGCACCAGCTCCGCCACTGTTTCCACCGGCGTCGCGTTGCTCAGCGGTGCTGTCGTCCGGCTTCTCTTCCTCACCCTCCTTCTGCAGGAGCACGGGATCTTTACCTTTCGGGGGTGACATCGACCACGCGGCAAATAGTGCGGTGGCGCCGATCACCAAAAAGATCCAAGCAGAGCAGTGTTTGGTGGAACGACTCGTCATTTTTTCTTGAATCAATATAAAAAAAAATATGTCGACGACTCTACCCCCGTCGGAGGTGTTGCGTTTATCCAAACGGTTGCTCGTGCGTGGCGTCAAAAATTTCGTGCGAGAAAATACGAATGTCGTTGCCGCCGTGTTCGTGGTCGTGGGATGTCTTTCGGGGTTTGACCTTGTTCAACTGGTGGTTTTAATTGGGTGGCTTCTCGTCGGCATTGCGTCGAGCATCGGGTTCGGTGTCGGCATTCCCACACGCGTACTGTTCGTGTGGCCGTACGTGCTCCGTGTGGCCACCACAGATGAAGACGCGGTAAGTGCTTGGTTTTGCGTGCTCCCCGTCGTGGTCACGCACGCGCTGGGGTCTGCCCTCGGCGAGCTCCCCCCATTTCTTGGTGCGAGTATGCTGGTGAATCGTCTTCAATTAGACCAAGCCTCAACGGTGATGGCCGTATCGCACCGCTGGTTCGTCAACAAAATGCAGTCGCACGCTTGGTTTTGGGTGTTTGTACTTGCTGTATGGCCTAACATAGCCTTCGATTGTGCAGGTTTAGCTGCGGGAGCATCGGGGATGAATGTTGTTTCCTTTCTTAGCGCCGCGGTGTGTGGCAAAGCCGTGGTCCGAGCACCCGTCGCCGCAGCGTTGGTCGTGGCGTCGACGCACAGTGTGTCTTGGTTGCCCGATTGGGCTACTAGTTGGACGAGCAACGAATCGACCTCGGTGTGGTCTCCGATGGTCGGTGCCGGGTGGACGTGCTTCGTTGTGGTGGCGTCGTGTGTGTGCATGTGGTGGTGCATGAAGGAGGCCGCGGAAGAAGAAATTCGCATGTACAGACAGTAGTCCAGTTTTACTTGAAGCGTAACCACCATCGCTGAATGGATTTTGCAGTGTCGTTTGATTCGTCATTCGATTCATCGTCGCGCACACTTTCCCACCACACATGACACGTGGTTATATCGATGTCCGACGGTCTCCAAAGTGCGTAGGACTGTATGGGACCATATACATGTCGAAGATGTGCGTTGCGTAGCGCAGCTTCCTGTTCCTCGATGCCGTCAACGATGTCCGTCATTTTTTTTGTGTGGCCTAATTCAAAAATGACGAGTAATGTGCATCACGGCTTTCAACAGAGCTTTGAAGAGTCGTTTGCCGAGTGTGCAAAAAGAGGCACCGACATTTGGAAAGAACAGTCGGGAATGGCGCAGTACGGATTGCAGGTTACGGTGGCTTCCATCATCGCGTCCATCGGATTTTCCACGAACAGCGAGACAACGGTGATCGGGTCAATGCTTATTTCACCCATAGGGGGGCTCATCATCGATATGGGGAAGGGCAAACTCTCAAAAAAACAAACTGTATTGAAAACGCTCATTACGCTCACCGTTCCGTTTATTGCCGGTATGGTTGCTGCCATGTGCACGCCCAACGACGCGCCTTCCGATGTGGTGGAGGGCCGGGGAAACGCACTCGTTCAAAAGCCTCGACTGTGGGGAGCTGGCGCGGCCGTGGCCGCCGCGGCCGGAATTCTGTTCGCGTGGAGCGATGGGGAAACGCCGGGCATTGGTATCGGCATTGCCACGGCTCTGTTGCCGCCTATTGTGGCGGCTGGATACGCCGCTGGACGCCTGATCTACCATCAGGATATTCTCAAAAAAAGAAAAACAAACGTGACGAAACTGAAAAATCGCATCAAAACGTTGAAGGAGGCGAAATCTGGAAAAGAGAACCCGAACGAGGAGATGTTACAGGCTGGCGTTGAGTCTGATCTCGCGAGGGCTCAGGCGCAGGTGCTCACCGAATTTCCAACTGGTACCGCTGTCGGGAACGCGTTTGGCGTGTTCGTGTTGAATTTCGTCATTTTGCTTGTGGCAACGTTGGTCACGACGTACGGGTTCAAGCGAATCGGGTGTCGGGTGGGTTTCAACGTGAACACAAGTTCCATACCTACAACCGATTAATATCTTTGAATGAAAACCAAAAAAACATTATTAAATTATTTATTAAAAATTATTCAATGACTAAACTTTCAACCTTCTCCGTTTTTTTTCTCGCGGACCCGTGTCGCTGGTGTAAAACGAAGCGGGCACCAGCACGTCGATTGGGCAGTCGAGAATGGCGCTCGCTACACCCTCGCCGTACATCGCGTCGAAACGACACATTATCTCAACCGCCATTGCGTTAAACCGCGCGTGTTTGTTGCGCAGTACGGTTTTCTGTTCCGAGCACAAGTACGCTACATTCACGTTGGCCAGTGAAGGTTGTGGGATTTCCATGCCGAGAATGTTTCCAAGGCGTGTGCGGGCGCGACACACGCTCCAAACTGTACTGGGTTTGTTGACAATATCACCATGGAAGTCTTCGCACGCCGCATATTGTGCAAAGGCTCTTTTGCAGATCTCGACGTACTGACACGGTACGACGCGCGTGAGTACCATGAGCAGGGGAGATGTGACGACGCGATGCCGAGTCCTGAAATTCAGGGGACACTTGAAGTTCGTCAATCGTTCCATGTCTGGCCACAGCGGCACGAAGGGGAGGCGCCTCCCCCTCGGCAGTTTGCGCTCCGCCGACGCACACGCTGGGGTGAGGTTGCACGACTTCCACGCGAGGCATGTTTTATTGCACGCAGTGCACGTGAAGCGGTTTTTCTGCAGACTCGCGCAATACTTGTGTGTGTCCGGTGTTTGAATCCACCCGTGTAGAAACAGGTGTTCAATCCACATCTTCACCGACTTTGCGTCGCGCCCGCCCACCCAGCTTCGTATGCCCGTTTTCAAAAAGTCTTTGTTGTGAAAGTCCGTGCGAAGACTTTGCGTCACGAGTTCTTTGGCAAACACGGACGTTGCGGTTCCAACCAGTCGCGATACTAGCGCGGCGGGTCCGATGTACGTGCGCAGGCTGTACTCCTGCACGATACCGGAAACGAGGCAGCGGTATGGGTCCATAAAAAAGGCAGTGCACGTGTACGACTTGTTTGTTTCGTGCGACCACATTGCCGTCGCGGTCGTCGCCGCCACTAACATTTCTGTATGTCGTATTGTGATTGAATTTTGGTTGTGCGAGGCGACGTCCATGAAGAGGCGCGACAGGGCCTCGGATACGCTGTCGGTGATGGTCCCGGGTACGTGGGTCGCGTCGATCCACGCTCTCTGCTTTCTTTTATCGACGGATGCCCGAGACGGACGCCCTCGCTTGACGAAGACCTGTTCAAAGCTGCGGTCCATGAAGGATGCCATTGTCCACGATGGGTTTTTCTTTTCCGACTCGAATACGGCAACCAAGCCCTGTGCGTTTTTCCATACGCGGTTTAGCGTTTGTACCTTTGCGTGCTTTGCCGTAACCTTGTTCATGTCAACGGCAGACGTCATGGTGTCCACGGACACCGACCACATGCTGCACAGTTGCAGCAACATGAAGGCAGCCGATTCTTCCACCTCTTGCATAAGTATGCTCAGACCTTGCATGTAGGTTGTAGGCTTCGCGGAACATGTTGGGAAGTCTCCCATAATTACGCCACATACGGGAGACTCCGTGTCAAGAAGCGATTTAAGCTCTTTTGCACGTTGCGCCCTCTCCACACCAATGCGCTGGTCCACGGCGACAAGCATGGCCTTGGCACGTACCAAGTGTTCCACACGCGTCGGCATTTTGAACGGGTGTGGTGTGGTATGTGTCCTTTTCAAAAGTTTTTTTTTCCCCGCCAAAAAATAAAAATAAACTCACGCGTCAAATACAAATATTTTTATGAGTTTTTGGGTTTTTTTTAAAAAATTAGCCAGAACCAGCAATTATTATTTTATCATTTGATTTTTTTTTTAATGGAGGGTATTGACATGGACTACATCGCGGACAACACGTTGGAGGACAACACGTTCGACAACACGTTCGACATGTTGGATGACGTGTTGTGGAAAGAAGATGGAAAAAAACTGTCCGAAGGGAATAAGATGTCCGATTTGCAGTGGAGTATGATAATAAAGGAGGGGGGAGATTTAATTGAAGAAGGAGGGTTTGGCATTAGTTCTCCGTTCACAAAGAGTGACTTACCGGGAAAGAAACGCGGCCGCTCAATGTCTATTGAAGGCACATATGATCAACAGGGTGGGCAACCGGGTGTTCAAATGGACGGCCCGAGAAGCATTTTCAATCTCGGGAAAGAAATATTTTTGAGCAACCATGGTTTCGGTGAGTGTCAAGTTATTAATGAGTTGGTTTTTCATTCGCAAGGCTTCGGTGAGTGGTGTACGGCTACATCGGGTGCATGTACGGCACTCGGTTCCCGTCCCAAGAGTCCAGCGACACGGCCTCCATCTTCCGTTAAAATGACCACAAAACAGAAAAAGAAGGGAAAAGAAAAGAAGAAAGGCAGAGGGGGGCCAGCAAAAAAGCGTCGCACGAAGGTGTGTAAGGGGAAGAACTCCCGCACTCCCCGTACGAACGCGTCAGCATTTGAAACCAATCTTCGTGGCATGAGCAAGTGTCTGAATTCCAAATGTGTGCAGTGTGGTGGAAAGTGCTCGTCAAAAGCAAAAGCGTGCAAGGTATCGAACCTTATTGTTTACAAAAAACACTCACTTGGGCCTTCCGTGAGCGTACTTGTTCTGTGCGGCTCAAGCGGTTCCAGCAGCTCCAGCAGCTCCAGCAGCTCCAGCAGCTCCAGCAGCTCCAGCAGCTCCAGCAGCTCCAGCAGCTCCAGCAGCTCCAGCAGTTTGGACGGTAAGACGTTTCCTCAGGAATGGACCATGCCTCACATCGTCCACTACATTTCACAGCAGATTCGAACAGGCAACCAGTGCACGTTGCCATCCGGTAGTCGGTTCTGGCCAACTGTGCTACCCGCACCTTCTCAAAACACGCAAGGCGAGCTCCTGCGCTTGGTGGTTTCCAACTCGAGTTCGAACCTGAGCCATCAACTGGCATCAGGCGTAAATTGTTGTCTGTTGACATGTGAAAACGAGTCCATTGCAGTCGTGATGGAGACAGTCGTTTATTTTACGTTTGAGGGTAGGTTTGACGTCACCGAGGGCACGTTAGTGAAACAGGGCGACGCGGAGGGCGTTGTGGTTCAAGCGACGAGTAACGATCGTAACGATACCATTATTCGTGTGTGGCAGAAGAAGGGTGCGCTGGAAGCCAACAAAGTAATTATATTCGGTCTCAGCGAAATTCACATGAATTCAAAATTAGTCGAGTTTCACCATCTCGTAAAGGATGAGAAAAACTTACACGTGTGCCTGTTTCAGGCGCTGCAGCCGAAGGCCAATATTTTGAATCTTGTGAGTTTGGGAACGGACGATTACATGTGCAAACCCAAACTGCCCAAGATTAACGGCATCAACGCGAATATCCGTGGCTTAAGATTGAAGATGGATAGAGTGTTGGAAGGCGACAATTACGTAACTACACCGCTTGTGTTTAACGAAGCGTGCGCGCACCCTTCAAGCGTGAGCTTGACAAGCGCGATCGCACAAGTGTCGCGTCACGTGCAAACTCTCGCCGCGTACACTATCAATTCAAGAAAAAGATACGCTCCGCCGTTGGGTGAGACCGATCTGAAACTCTCGCCCTTTGAGCCGTTTTGTATTAAAGACAGCCATACACAAACGTACGTGTCCGACGATGAGGCCTACGAGAACGCGGCCTCGCTCCAGCGAAAAAAAGCGGAAGACCTGTGGGTGGACGGATTTGTGGTGCACCTCGATCACAGTAAAACGACACCCGCGTATTGGAAAACGAAACACGAGCCAATCGATGGACACGCCACGGTGATGTTTGAAAGTATAGCCGGAATCCCACAGGTCGTTGCCGCAGACGGCGTGGGGGTGCACGGCGTACTGCGCTGGATTTGGTCACACGTCGGATTCATTACATGGAACGCCGAGAATGGTCTCGCACCCACGTGCATGTACCACGCAACGCCAATTCCAGAGCGCGAACGTTTTGACGAAAAGGGACAGCGTCGACCGGTCGTACACGCACATTCCCACGTTTGCCCTAGCACCACTCGTGGTCCAATTTTGGTAAAACCCATGCTCTGCATGGCCTGCATCGGCAGAGAGTTAAACGACACCGGCAAGCTTGTCGTCATGCGAAATACGACAACGAATAAAGAATCAAGCACGTTTATGGAATGTATAAGTTTGTAAAGTAGAAAAAAACCAAATAAATAAAAAGAAAAGACCATTTAGCTTTCGATATTGTATTAATTACTCGTCGCGTTTTTTTCGTTTCCGGCTCTTTTTGGGCTTCTTTCTCTCCGCCACACAAGCCAAGAGCAGTGCGTCGGCCGCGTCGTCTTTCTTTTTCAACCCCTGCAAAAATGCGTACCACTTTGCATCTCCTTCTACGATCTTCGTGGCCGCCGCAACGGCCGCGTCCTTGTGCTTTTTGTACCGGGCCTTGACCGCGGTGTCACCCCCCTCTAACCCCAACAATTCACCGACGTATTCTCGCGCCATTTTGTTTTTCGGATTTACAAAGACAACCTTGGCGTCCGGGTACCGCAACCGCGCCCACGTTTGAATACAATGGCTGACAACCTTCATCTTTGTGTTTCCAGTCGCCACACGCCCACAGGGCTGACTCTCGATGGCAAACACGTCGACACCTTCAAAATTCATGGCGTCCAACGTATCCACCACGGCGGCGCACGACTCCTCGATCGACATTTTCGTCGCATTTTTTCCCGGGGCACAGTCAACGAGCTGCCAGTCCTCGATCTCGAAGGCTTTTTCTTCGCGGAGTACCGAGCACACCGACAGGTTGTGAATGCCGACGTCGATGCCCAACACTTTCATGATTTTTGACAGTGTTTCTTATTTTTTTTTTTGGAAGTGAGTTCGAACGCACATGGAATTTTATGTGTACAGAAGAAAAAAAATGGAAGCCGGGATCGTTCCCACCGGGTTCATCATCGTTTACCTACTCAGAAATAAGAACAGAAAGTCGGAGGATGTGACGGAGACGGCTACGCGTGCGCTCGTGATGGGGTGCATCATCGCTGTTGTGGGCGCCATGAGTCCTTTGCTCGCGTGGTCGTTCGTGCTGCCACCCCTGATCGTTTTCGTGTTCTTTCTTGTCTACCAAAAGACGCGAAACGGCCAGTGGTAGCCCACACATCGTCGTGGGGACAACATCCGGCATTTTTTTTTTTGGGGCGACGGCCTCCGATGCTTCAAATTTTATCACACATTCACACATATATGCATATGCGAGCCGTATTTTGCTTTTTGGTTGTGGGTCTTTTGTATGTGGATTTGCTGCGAATTTGGAGTCAGCCATTCCACCACACGAATCAAACCAATGCGTCCTTCTTCTCCTCCGCGAATCGCTTGAGTTTACGCGCGCAGCGGCGGTGGGCGATGAATTTGAGAATAGACCGCGTGCCCCCGCCTCCGCGCATCGTCGTCACTTTGTGTTTTGTGCGGTTCGGCAGCACAAACACAACGTCGCCTGCCTTTGGTCGTAATTCCATCTTCTTCCCGCGCACCTTCCACACCAACCGCGTGTTGCGGTTGTTGTTATGGACGGTATACACCATTTCCACCTGCCTCGGCTGGGTCAGAAGCAGGTCTTTGTGCCACGCCATACCCGACGAATCGGCCGGGTATTTTCTGTACTCGACGGGAAGGCTCGACGGGTGCAGAGAGTACCCGTGCAGCGATTTGAAGATGCGTCGTAACCTCGAATCACCGTACACAGCCTTACTGATACAGTTCGAAGAACGAAGCGCGACCGTCTGGCGCGTTTTCTCGCGAACATCGCGTGTGGGCGTGAGTTTTCGGGACTCTTTCCGGATCAAACGTCGCGTGTGAGACGTTAGACCACGACCCACACAAACGATGCCGTGTGTTTTGTAAAAACGACGGATACCGTCCGTGTCGTGTGGAGAGAAACGATGCTGCTCACCGCCGGCGCGCAAGCTTGTTCGATTTTGCCTGCGGCGCAAATCGACGCGCCGACGCCCTTCTCGGCGTTCCGTGTCGAGTACGTGTGTATTGGACATGTGATTTTTTAATTTAACAAGAAAAAAAAGGTTAACCCTCCGTGACAGACTCTAACTCACAGTAGCAGTTATACTGCAGTACGTGGTTCAGGGTCGTGCGTTGGGCAAAGTACATCTAGAAATGTATGGCGCGTGAACAGAGAGCACACAAGCAACGCCAGCATCGTGTCGACAATAAGTGCCCGTTTATCTATTGTGTTCACGTGTCGCAGTGTGGATTCAAGGATTAGGAAGATCAACGTGCACAATCCAACGACATACAGCACTACACACCCAGATCTGGATTCCCCACATGATTCAAATAAATATGTACACGCGCACGAACTTACGACGATTGTCGTTACAAATGTGTACAATTCAGTGGAGGACGACATCTTTTTTTATTTGTAACAAACAAAATTATTTCATTGGTGCAACTTTTTCACTAAGCAGTGGTGCCGCGGAACCCGATGGTACAATACAAAAAACACACTTTTAGAATAGATGAAGCAGGGCCTCGGGATCTAGAAGACTATCATTGTGCTGAAACGCGCTCAGCGTATCCAGTCTCTCCGAGACCTGTTCGACGACTGACGTCAGATTGCGCACGTGCTGACTGAGGGTGACGACGTGGGTGAGAAATCGATCGAACAGGTCCCGGGACACATAGTCTTCGTCACTCTTTCTCGGTTGGGATGGTAAATGTTCCTTTTTCAAACGCTTCTTTGGTGGTCGCGACAGCGTGTTCCGGTTGCGTTTGGTGGGTGGTTTCGACGAGCTCTGCGATGACGTTGACGAGTTTGGTGGGTATATTTGGTGGTTTTTCAGTTTGGATCGCACTTCGATGGATACTGTTTGGTGCAGCACCGCGCCGTGTTTGTCGACAAAACGGAGGCGGAAGCTGCGGTGCAAATGATGACGACTTACGTGCATGATACGAAAACGAATGTCTATCGCACCCTTGAACGGGCGTTGTGACAGAACTTCCTCTCCCGTCTCGTTAAGATACGCCACCTGATCACCGTTCACCAACATGTCCAACAGGGGCACCCCCTTGAGCTTCAACTCCTCCGCCGGAATGGACAACCCGTCCTCGAACACCAGTCGGACAAAAAAAGGGCTTTGACTCTCCGCGGTGATGCGCATGTGATTCCGCTTGCCCCCCTTGTCTTTGAAAAAGGTGAAGGGTGTGGCACCGTCGCCAAAATAGTCGGTGACGTTCATGGTGGTGTATACAGTAAAATTCAAATCTTGAAAAAAATGCATGGGTTTTGATGCGTGCTTTATGTTCCACAATCTTATTGACTTTCAAATTATTTTACACGATGTTTTGAAGCACCGCCGGCACCGTTTTGGGCAGGGGTAGCGCGGACGCCCCGGCGTACGAAAACCAAAACAGGGGTACGTAACTGCCCTCAAGTGGGTTGCACGGTACACTGCCCAGATCTTGACCTTTGACACTTGACTGCAGCATTTTCTGCCCGTCGACGGTGTACGTCCGACTGTGTTTCGCCGTGGTGATGAAATAGAGAATGGCCTCTCGCAACCGGGGTGAAATCTCTCGCATGTTGTCTGAAAGGAACTCGCGCGTGCTTACGAGGAGTGTGTTCAGGTCCAACCCCGCGTTGAAATGTGTGAAATAACGGCGCCGCTGCAACCCGTCCAACACAGGTGACGTTTGGTGGTCTGAACAGTCTCCGTAGCGCGTGGCGTTGCCAAAATCACTCACGAAAAACCGAAACCGTGCGATGGGCACCGTGAGAGGGTCGCCTTCTGCTGCGTACAACACGTTGGAACAGTGAAGGTCCCTGTGCATGAACCTACACTCTGCTTGCAACGTTTTCAAAAGGCGCGCGACCTGCCGCACCATGCGGTTAACGATGCGCCCGCGCCGAATCCGACTCTCGGTTTTGCCTAACAGTTGGTACACGGATCCCTCGGCACGGGGCATGACGACCGCGGGGTGCCCGAACAACACGCACTTTGCGTACACGGGCAGCACGTGGGCCGAGTCTTTCAAATTATAGGTCATACGAGCGAGTTCCCGCTGCACATTGATTTCACGGCCAAATGTCTCGTGTGACCACCGCTGCACCTTGACGACCACGGAGTGGTTACTCCCGCACGGCGCATTCACGGCGCCTTCGTGCACCGTGGCGTACGTGCCATTTGCGAAGGCGTCGTCCCAGACGCGAAGCTCCCCCGATGGGAGTTGCACTGAGGTGAATGGGTCCATTTGGGTGAGATATTTGTTTTTGAATTTCAAATGAGTTCTGGTACAAGCTCCGTCGCTAATACGGCCACGTTTCAAACCGACCCCACGTCGCTGATCTGTTACAAGGACTTTGTTGACAACCCACGGAATCGATGTGTACGTCGGGCAACATGCACGTCTCGGCGCTGATTGCTTCGAGGTGCGGGGTTGATTTCAAGGTGCGGGGGTTGATTTCAATTTGACGCGTGACTTCATCTATTTTTTTCTACAGTTTCTCAAACACCATGAACAACAACCTCCGCGAGTGTGTCAGTGTGGGCACGGCGGTCCGTGTGAAATCGGAACAAATGCGCACGGGGAACCCAGCGGAATGGCTAGACTGTGGTGTGATCACCGGGTTGGATCAGGATACAATGCTGACCGAAATGAATCAGCGCGGTCTGCTGATATTGCGTGCGCGCGTGACATGGTCGAGTGGACGGGTGTATTCACTGTTGCCGTCAATGTTGGAACCCTTTCCCACCAACCACGAAACTAAACACCCCCAGTGAAAAAAAAAAACACGTTAACATTCGTTTCAATCGTAGGTGTAGTTGTGTACGCGGCGCATGAGATCCGAATCCTTCACCCACAACTCCACAAACGCGATCTTGCGCCTCGGCACGTGCTTGGCGAAACAACGGCTCATGCCGGCGTCGATGCGGCACAGCTCGTTGTTCATCATGACCGCCGCCCCGCTCGTCGCGCGCGAACGCCCCTGTCCGCAGTTGGCGCCGCGCTCCTGCACGTCGTGCGCCTTGATCATGCGCGTGGTACCGAAGAGGGCTTCGAACGTCCGGGGGTCCTCGATGCTGCTCGGGCGGCACCACGTCGGCATTTTGTCGCTGTAGTGGTTCACAATGTACGTTGCGGTGCGGTCGCCGCTGTGCGCGTCGTGAAACAGTCGGTTCAAACGCGTGACGTTGACGTCGGGCGAGTCCTGCGTGCTCAGGCTGTAGGGCCCCATCAATTCCGACGTCAGAAACTTCATGCTCGATTTCGTGATGCCGCCGTGCAATGCTATCACCGAGTGCCCCGTGCTCGGTGAGTGGATGGTCATGACGGCCACCGACCGCATCTTCAGCAGAGCGTCCTGCACGTGCCGCACGTGGTCGTCGGAGAACCCGTGGGCGTTGCACGTGGCGTAGACGGAGGGAACCTTGTCGCCCGTGGTGCCCGGTCGCGTGTGCCACTGTGGCGCGTACCTCTCGCAGAAATGGCGGTTGCCCCCCATGGCGTTCCCACAGTCGTGGTTGCCCAGCACCCACACGAGCTTGCCCCCGGTGCGCCGCGCAGCTGTTGCGAGCTGTTGGAGCAGCTCCATCATCTGCGTCTGTGTGCCCGCAAACCCGCACACGCCGTACACGTCGTCAGTGCCGCCACGGTGGCTGTGCCGGCGGTTGTCGAGCACGTCGCCGAGCAGCAGTAGGGCGTTTCCCTCACCCGTCCACACAATCGAGTTCATCTCGTCGGTCGTAAGCGGATTGATTTTCCGTCCGACCTGTTCGGTAGGGCAGATCTCCACGGCCGCCATCACGTGATCGGACACGTGGGCAACGCCCGTCCTCTTGAGCACGCGGAGCAGCGCGAGGAAGTCCCCGTGCACGTCGCCGGCGCAGAATATTTTGGGGTGCTCGTCGAGGCTGACTTTTCCGGAGGGCAGCGTGGTGGGCGATCCTCCCGACAGGTTCATTTTGTTTACAGAGGGGAAGTAAAAAAAAAATCTTAAACACCAACATAAAATTAACGCTCTCGGAATTTCAATTTAAAAATTTAATTTAAAAAAATAATAATTCTTTTGAAAGATGTGGTTCGTCTGAAAATCATTCCACCTGTGTACCAAGCACCTCTTGCGCCACCGTTTTTAGTTGTTCAACATTGATATCACAGTTATTAAACAGATTCCTATTAGAGATAGCTGACATTTTGGAAAGGGACATGTTGGAATTCTGGAAAAAAATAATTAAATTAATTTTGTGAGGAATGTTCAGTTACTATTTGGTCCCAAACTTTGTGCAGAGAAGGAGCAGGTACTTAAGAGGCAAGTTTTTGCCGCGGTTAAACTCTAATTTGGTCCCAAACTTTGTGCAGAGAAGGAGCAGGTACTTAAGAGGCAAGTTTTTGCCGCGGTTAAAATCTTAAGAGAAGTTTTTGCCGCGGTTAAA